>PDWI01006945.1_pt1 | contig 13992 bp, 6 predicted proteins | sample 1430891 | NCBI WGS metagenome assembly PDWI01 (sample SAMN01162508, study PRJNA174530) | Oral metagenome, whole genome shotgun sequencing project. | biome: Marine environment; feature: Marine mammal; material: Swab sample of the gingival sulcus; isolation source: swab sample of gingival sulcus...
AGAATTATTTACGCTATATTATTAATAATGTGTTTTAGTTTTGGAGAAGTACACTCGCAAGAAAACATTTCGCTACCCGATATTTCAGAGTATTACAATCCATACGAAACAACTTTGCACCCCAAATACACGTTGTATCACAAGTCAAATCAACAATCTACGGTGTTTTGTTATTTTTATTTACCCGAATTGAATTTTATTCGCACCAAAGATAATTATTTTGAAGCAAAAATAAAAGTAAAATATTTGTTTTACAAATCGTTGGAGACAAAAAACATCTTGGATAGTGCGTCAAAAATAATAGAAATTAAGAAAAAATACATCAACGAAAATATCATAACCTATTTTGACGTAAATGTACCCGTTCCGGACTGTAAGCTCATCATAATAACACAAGATTTGTACAACAGACGCAAAGCAATAAACATAATTGATGTTGATAAAAGCAAGCAATCGGCACAAAACTTTCAACTGACAACGCCCAACTCAGCAAATCCTATTTTCACCAATTATTTGCGACAAAACAGAGACGCAAACATACATTTTGGCGACACCCACGATTCGTTACTCGTAACACTCTATTACCCCGATACCGCAACAGCGCAAAGCCCTTTTGTTGGGCGCACACAAAATATGAAAGCCAAAGTAAAATCGATGTTTTACGTGCAAAATTCGGAGGTTTTGCCAATGACCGAAACCGGAGTTTATACCATAAAAGAGTCCAAATCGGAGGCTGTATTTTCGGTAACTTGTTTCAGGAAAAATTATCCCGAAATAAAAACGCCGAACGAAATGATAGAACCACTCATATATATCTGTAACACACAAGAATACAAAACACTGAAAGCACAAAAAAACAAAAAAATAGCAGTCGATAATTTTTGGCTCGCCTCCTCGCCAAATCCCCAATATGCACGCACCCAAATAAAAGCGTATTACAATCGTGTAACCTTTTCAAACATAATGTTTTCGACCACGTGCGAGGGCTGGAAAACCGACAGAGGAATGATTTACGTTATCTTTGGACCACCCGAAGTACTGCACAAAGGCGACAATTTTGAAGAATGGATTTATTCTAAAAACTTAAATCAAAAATTAGTTTTTGTATTCCGAAAACAGCAAAATATATTCTCGAACAACGACTACAAACTGGAACGAAATTCCGAAATAAGCTACGCTTGGCGAAACGCCGTAAATAAATGGCGAAATGCAGGAACAACTCGTCGTTAAATTGTGAGTTGAGAATTGAGAATTGAGAATTGAGAGTTGAGAATTGAGAATTGAGAATTGAGAATTGAGAGTTGAGAATTGAGAATTGAGAATTGAGAATTGAGAGCTACAACACTGATTATAAGAAAGTTAGATTTCCGAAAATAACACACTGATAACCAAACAACTAAAATCCAGCAATCAATCATTTTTATAAAAAAAATAATTTTGTGGAAAAATGTATTTTACACTTATAAAAAAAAATAACTACTTTTGCAAATTCAGAAAAAGTACAAAATGGTAGAAGAAAACAACAAGGAATTGTCGCAAGACACAGAACAAAACGAAAACAACATTGAAAATAATATACTTTCGGTGTCGGGAATGTACAAAAATTGGTTTTTGGATTACGCTTCGTATGTAATTTTGGAACGCGCCGTACCGCACGTTGCCGATGGTCTCAAACCGGTTCAAAGACGGATTTTGCATTCGATGAAACGCTTAGACGACGGCAGATACAACAAAGTTGCCAACATCATAGGTTACACAATGCAATATCACCCACACGGCGACGCTTCTATCGGCGATGCCCTTGTGCAACTCGGTCAGAAAGATTTGCTCATAGACACACAAGGAAACTGGGGTAATACACTAACCGGCGATTCGGCAGCAGCTCCGCGATACATCGAAGCCCGCTTGTCAAAATTTGCCCTTGATGTTTTGTTTAATAATAAAACTACCGACTGGAAATTGTCGTACGACGGCAGAAACAACGAACCAATAAACTTGCCTGTAAAATTTCCGCTGTTGCTGACACAAGGAGTTGAAGGAATTGCCGTTGGTTTGGCATCTAAAATACTGCCTCACAACTTTGTAGAACTTATCGACGCCTCGATTGCATACTTAAAAAAAGAAGAATTTGAGCTTTATCCCGATTTTCAGTCGGGCGGAATGGTTGATGTTTCAAAATACAACGACGGACTGCGAGGCGGAAAAATAAAAGTGCGTGCAAAAATAGAAAAAATCGACCGCAAAACACTGACTATCACCGAATTGCCTTTCGGAAAAACTACTTCATCTGTTATTGATTCCATTTTGTCGGCAAACGACAAAGGCAAAATCAAAATAAAGAAAATCGAAGACAAAACGTCGGACAAAGTGAATATTATTGTACACATTCACACCGACCTAACCCCCGACCAAGCAATAGACGCACTCTACGCATTTACCGATTGTGAAATTTCAATTTCGCCAAACTCAACCGTCATCGACAAGGATAAACCAAAATTTTTGTCGGTTACCGAATTGTTGAAATTATCTACCGACAACACACTGAATTTGCTCAAAAAAGAACTCGAAATTGAAATCGCAGAGCTTAACGAATCGTTGTTCTTTTCTTCGTTAGAAAAAATATTTATCGAAAATAAAATTTATCAACGCATAGAAGAATGTACGACTTTTGAACAAATTATAGAAGAAATAGACAAAGGCTTAGAACCATTTAAACATCTGTTAATCAGAGATGTAACTCGCGACGACATCATAAAATTAACAGAAATAAAAATCAAACGAATATCCAAATACGACTCGTTCAAAGCCGATGAATTGCTGAAAAATTTGCAAGAAAAAATAGAAAAAGCACAGTACAATTTAGACCATATTGTGCAATATACAATCGATTATTACTTGCGAATAAAAGAAAAATACGGCAAAGGACGCGAAAGAAAAACAGAAATCCGTAATTTTGGGGAAATTATAGCCGCCCAAGTGGCAGTAGCCAACAAAAAACTATACGTAAACAGAAAAGAGGGATTTGCCGGAACCGACCTAAAAGATGATGAATTTATTTCGGAATGCTCTGAAATAGACGATGTTATCGTATTTTTGGCAAACGGAGAATATTTTGTAACCAACGTGGCAGAAAAATTCTTTGTAGGACAAAACGTTTTGCACATTGCTATTTTCCGCAAAAACGACAAACGTACAACTTACAACGTAGCATATCTGGACGGCAAAACAGGTTACTCGTACGTCAAGCGATTTACCGTAACGTCCATAATAAAAGACAAAAAATACGATGTTACGCAAGGCAATAAATACTCGAAAGTTATACATTTTAGCGCAAATCCGAATGCCGAAGCCGAAATTGTGGTTGTTCGCCACAAACCCAAAGCACGATTGAAAAAGGTGAAATTTGATTTTGATTTTGGCGAATTGTCAATCAGAAATCGTTCAGCAAAAGGTAATTTGCTAACAAAACACATCGTTCACAAAATAACTGTCAAAGAAAAAGGAGAATCGACAATTGGAGGTGAAAAAAGATGGTTTGATTTTGCAACTTTGCGCCTAAAAAACACACAAGTTGATAAGTTTTTGGGCGAATTTGAAAACGATGATAAAATACTGGTAATCAGAAAGAACGGTATTTACAGACTTACCAATTTTGAATTGACAAATCACTACGAAACCGAGATTTTAAACATCGAAAAATACAATCCGCAAAAAATATATAATGTTATTTATTTTAATGCCGAACAGGGATTTTTGTACCTAAAACGCTTCTCGTTCGACAATATTTCGTCGGAACAATCCTTTATCGGCGACGATAAAAAATCGTATTTGGTAGAAATTACCGACGTAGAAAAACCGTTTATTGAGCTGATTTTTGGTGGCGATGACGCTGACAAAGACCCCAAAATTATAAATTCTGACGAATTTTTGGGAATAAAATCGGTTGCGGCAAGAGGTAAAAGACTTTCGACTTACAACGTTGCTTCGGCTAAATTTATAACGCCCGACACAAATCTGAACGATTTGGGACAAAATGACAACGGAAATGATGACGACGGGGACAACAACGGAAACGGAAACAACGACAAAACTGCTCCCGACGACACTAACGCTAATACCGACGAAGCGAACAAAACAATTGATTTTGAAATAAAAATGCCGGACGGCTCTCAGCTAAATTTAGAGTTCTAAAATTTGAGTTTAACCGCAATAATTTTAACCGCAAGGAGCGCAAAGGTAAGCGCAAGGGGCGCAAGGTTTATTTTTTCTTTGCGAACTTTGCGAAAATTCTTTGCGTCTTTGCGGTTAAACCCTAACTCCGCTATATTTATGTGAGCTATGCTTTTATTTGATTGATTTTGAGCGTCTTAGCTTTTTAGATAGGCTACCTAAATATGTAGCTTGCCATTTTGTTTAAAGCGTTAAAAATCAACGATTTAAAAAGAAAAGACGCCCTAATTCAGCGGAGTTAGGGTTTAACCGCAATAATTTTAACCGCAAGGAACGCAAAGGAAAGCGCAAGGGGCGCAAGGTTCATTTTTTCTTTGCGAACTTTGCGAAAATTCTTTGCGTCTTTGCGGTTAAAAATCAACAAAAGAATGCGCCAATCCCTCTTTTACAGAGGCCAAAAGCCAACAGCTAACGGCCAAAAGCCAAAACAAACAGCCAACACGCTAACAGTCAAATATTTCGTTTAAATTATTCAAATCGGACGCCCATTTGAAATCCCAAATTATTTCCGCTTCCTCTTTCGGTACAACGACTTGCTCCAAACTATTAGCTCTAATTTCCAACAAATTACCTATCGTTGTTTTAGCTTCTATTTTTTTCAAGAAAATTTTAATATCCTCAAAATTTAATCGCCGGATAGTTTGCCCATTAAACGGTAGCTCCAACCATATAATTTCCGATTTTAAGACATCTAAAACACCAAAAACCACCCCACTTCCGGTATTTTGCGTAATCCGCACCTGATGAATAACGCAAGAAGGGTCATAAGCAGCTCCGGTAGTTGGCGAAATTGACATTTCATTTTTTGAATCCATCCAGCCAACAGTCAAATTAGGGATAATCGACTCGGTGCTGTAAGCATTGCAAGTAAAAGTAACGTACTTAGCCCCAAGTTTTTGCAATTCGCCAATATCCAAATCGATATACTCCGCCGTTCCAACTTTTTCCGGAATATGCTGAATGTCGCCACTATGTATTGCGCCGTCGATTTTCAAACAGTCATAAAAACAAACGACCTCCTTATCGTCATACGCAACATGACAAGACAAATCCATATCCAAATGACCGGCAGACAGCCCTTCGCCCCATTGCATAAAAAGCCTGATTTTGTCATTTTCCAAAGGAAATTTTACTCCCATAGAAGCAGAGCAAAAATCCTGTACTCCGGTTGCTCGGTCTCCTATCGGAAGCGGTATCCGATAAAGTTTTTCTTCGATAAAAACACGTTTTTCTGTTGTTTTTTGCTTAGCAAATCGTCTTGTTAATTCCTTAAAAACAATTTTATCTATTTTAAGTTTTATTTCCTCCAATTGTATGTCTGTTTTTTCCTTCAAAAATTTATTTGTAGGAATAGATTTGGGACAGAAATGCAATTTTACCAGACGTTTTGCAGTTTTGCTAAAATACAATTCTTTGTACATATCCAAACTTAGCAACAATCGCATTGGAACGCACTCTATAATTTCGTCGAACTCTTCGAGCGTTTTATCAGCCCCAAACCAAAGCACGCTTGCGAACAATGTCCTTGCAAAAATTCCCGGAGTTGATTTTAAGATTTCAAAATATTCGTTGGTCGAATAATTAAGCTTTGCCCGTTGTAACTTTCCGGCAGTTACTTCGTATTTTTTGTTATAAAAAACATCTAAAATCTCTTTGAGTTTACCAAAACCTTTTTTCTTTGCAAATTCCGTCAATCGCAATGCCCGAATAAAACGCACCCACATTTGACGTTTAGGGTGCATATTTTCGCATATTTTTTGGCTCGACTGTGGCAAATTATTCAGCCATTGCGCCACCATTCGACATTCTTTGCGAGAATATTTAAGACGCAGTTTTTCCTTAGTTTCAGCCACTTTTTTCTCACGCAACCCTCTTTCGCGATAAAAATATTCCACATCTCTGACGATAGTTTTAGGCAAAACAATTTGTAAAAATTTGGTATGCTTATACCACAAAAACCTCATAATATCGCTTGGTGTTTTAAGAAAAACACTGCACCTGTTACTTTCGCCTCGGCGCACCAGTTCGTCCACAACCAACATTACGGCTTCACGCATTTCAATTTTGAGAGTTGTATCTATATCAAAAAACGGCAACAATAAACCCAAAGAATTTTGTTGCGAATCGGATAGCGGCACTTTTGACAACAATAAAGCGTTAAAATGTCTTTCCAAATCTTGTGTTTTCCACGGTTCCAAAACTTTAAATTTGCTTCCTTGCGGTTTATTTTCCAATTTTTCAAAGACAAACGGTGTTCCGCAAAACGGGCAACCATTGTAGCGGTCTAACGGAAAAGAGCCGTCCGGAATTAAATGTCCGCATGGTAATTTTGCGCCATTTTTTACTTGTAAAACATTAGCAATCAGAGTTATAACATAATCCCATCGTGTTTCGTTGGTTGGAGTTTTCCAATCTTTGATTAACGGCACCCAGTTGCTATTTAAGTTCAGCGCCTCAGTAACAGCCTCTTTCAAGGCAAAACGAGCATCGGCATCGCCATTGATAGCAATTAGCGCATCTTCGGTCAAAGAAAAACCATTTTGCATCAAAAACACAAGAAATTCAATAGTTTCTTTTGTAATTTCAGAACTTTCCGCATTTGGAGTTCCAACAAACACAGCACCATTGCGTAAAGCAACTTTGGCAAAATTTATTTCTTTCATATCTTATGTATCAACCTTTGTTTAAAATGAGAACAACGTAAGCCCTCACAACAGCAATAAAAAAAACTAAAACACTGACTTTCAGCAAGTTAGGAGATTTTTCTTAAAAACACATAAAACACTGATTATCAGAAGATTACAAAAATATTATTATATAAAAAAGAAAGGTAATCGTTAATCTCCAACCATTATTAGGAGTAAGATTAACTTGACCTTTCTATTTTGTAACCTCCAAAAATACAAACATTTACGTTGCAAAAAATATTGGGATTGGCAGAAAAAAATTAGCGTCGGCTTCCGATAAACAAAACCGCAACCAAACACCAATTCTATATCGCTAAATATTCTCCCTTAAATCTCTCCGCAAATTTATTTATTTTTGTAAAAAAACAAAAGTTTTTTGATGTTGAGCTTTGTTGAATTGAGAATTGAGAATTGAGAATTGAGAGTTGTGAGTTGAGAATTGAGAATTGAGAATTGAGAATTGTGAGTTGTGAGTTGTGAGTTGAGAATTGAGAATTGAGAGTTGTGAGTTGAGAATTGAGAATTGAGGCGAAGCCCTTATGATAGTGATTGAGAACGTCCAAAACCATAGAGACACGTACCACTGCGTCTCTATCTCACGACAGCAATTACAACACTGATTATCAGAGAGTTAGAATGAAATCCCCACAAGCACGTAAGCTACTGATTGTTAGATTATTACAAAAAAACACCGAACTATTGTTATTATCAGCCTGCAAAAAAAACAATAAATTATTTAAAATTATTATTGAAAATAAAAATAATTTTAATAAATTTGAAGCAAATTTTAAAATTTATATTATGTTAAAATCATTTGAAGAAATAAAGCAAACCGGCAACTTGGATTTTGCGAAATTCGAGCAAAAACGTTTGGACGCTCACGCCAAAAATAAAGCCGGATTGAAAAAGGGAGCCGCCATCGGAGGAGCATCCGTTTTGGTTGGTATCTTACTGTATGCCTTAGCAATAAAAGGTTTAGGCATCGGACTAATCATTATCGGGATAATTCTTTTTGTAGCTTTTTGGGGCATAGCCAACAGCAAAGCAGAAAAAGAGTTGAAAAATGCCATTTTTGGCGATATTTTGAAAGACATAGTTCCGGCTTTTTCGTACTCGAAAGGCAACAAAGAATTTGGACCACAATTTAAAAAATCGGGTTTCAAAAAAAACATATCGCAAACGTTTGTAGATGATGTTTTCTTTGGCGAAATTGACGGCTGTAAATTTGGCTTGGGCGAAATTGACGTAAAACGCAAACAAGGCGACGACACACAAATAACAGTTTTTCAAGGACCTTTTGCTTACGTTGAAGCCAACGAGAACTATCCGTTTACAACCATAATTCCGGACTTGATTGAGAGTTCGCTTGGGGGTTTGGGTAGAGCTTTGCAAAAAGCCGACGTCACACGTCTAAACCAAAAACTAATAAAATTAGACGACGAGCAATTTGAAAAAGTATTTGCCGTGTGGACAAAAGATGAACAACGCGCTAATCAGTTGCTAAACCCTCATTTTAGAGGTTATTTGTTGGATTTGTCGAGCAAAAGTCCGGTTTACGTGGGCTGGCGAGACAATAAAATCTATTTCGGCTTAGACAACAGACGCGATTTGTTTAATATGAACTTGAAAAAAGAAATTACAGAGCCTATTCTTCGTACTTTTTACGATGATTTTGCAGAATATTACAATATTATGGAAAATATTTATTCTTACATAAAAAAAGACTTGGGAACAAATACAACGGTTGCAGCAGATGTGGCAACACCTCCACCTCCTCCACCGGAAACCGGAGCGGAATCGGCACCTCCACCACCTCCGCCTCCACCGCCAACATCATCTACTCCACCGCCTCCGCCACCTCCACCACCGGCGGGTAATTAGAAAAGAAAAAAAAATGCTGAATTGTTTTTAATTCAGCATTTTTTTTTTGCCCAATGCTTGTTTTAAATAGGTGTATTCAGAAAATACAAATTACCCAATTTACATCGAGAGCTACAAAAATATCATAGCTACGCGATTGAGGCAACCCCCGTATGAAATGGAATGCGGGTATTAAAACAATAAAACCCGTTTTTTGATGTTTTTTTTTGAAAAAAAACAAGGCTTTATAAGTCAAAAACAAATTGTAAGTTATTGATAATTTGAATATTAACATTTTCTGAATGCGCCCGAAGAGTTACAACAACCCCACAAGCTCGTAAAACCTTAATTATTAGATTATTATAAAAAAAGGTTAAAAGGTAAAAGGTAAAAGGTAAAAAGTAAAAGGTAAAAGGTAAAAAGCAAAAGGTAGAAGGTAGAAGGTAGAAGGTAAAAAGCAAAAGGTAAAAGGTAGAAGGTAGAAGGTAGAAGGTAAAAGTTAAAAGGTAAAAAGTAAAAAGTAAAAGGTAAAAAGCAAAAGGTAAAAAGCAAAAGGTAGAAGGTAGAAGGTAAAAGTTAAAAGGTAGAAGGTAAAATATGTACATATATTATTTATTATCAGAAGATTTTAAAAAAAAATATTCACAAAAAAAACTTTTCTTTGAACGGTATCGTTTTTTTCGCATAGCGCAGGTTTAAAATTAAGAATAAAAAGTAAAAAATTAAGGTTTATTGTAATTTTTAATATATTTGCAAAATCAATATTTCGTTGAAGGATAGAAGGTAACATCAGATTATATTTCTAACGCAACTTGCAGATTGCCTGCCCACACACGAATTATTGAAAATTATATATTTTATTTAAACATTATTTTATGGAAAAATATTACATTTCAGATTTGCAGTCTTATGTAGGACAAGAAGTTCGCATAGGCGGTTGGGTTGTAAACAAACGAAGTAGCAAGGGTATTGAATTTTTGATTTTGCGAGACGGCACCGGATTTGTGCAAAGTATTGTAGATGAGAAGGTTGTAGGCGAAGAGATTTACACCACAGCAAAACGTTTGACACAGGAAAGTTCTGTTCAAATAACCGGAAAAGTAGTGAAAGACGAACGCCAAATTGGAGGCGTAGAACTACAAGTAACTGACATTAATTTAATTTGTTTAAATAATGATAATTACCCCATAACGAACAAAGCTCACGGCGTAGAATTTTTGATGAACAAACGACATTTGTGGTTGCGCTCTAAAAAACAATGGGCAATAATGCGTGTTCGCAACAGCATTATTTACGCAATACATAATTTTTTCCAAAAGGAAGGTTTTATGCAAATGGACGCCCCAATGTTTACGGGCAACGCATCGGAAGGTACCACCACTCTGTTTGAGACCGAATTTTACGACCGTCCGGCATATTTGACCCAATCGGGACAACTCTACGGCGAGGCTATGGCTATGGCTATGGGACGTATTTATACTTTTGGACCGACTTTTAGAGCCGAAAAATCTAAAACTCGTCGCCATTTGTCGGAATTTTGGATGATTGAACCCGAAATGGCTTTCTTTACCAACGATGACAATATGGATATTATCGAAAAATTTATCAAATCTGTAATTTCCGAAGTTATTGACCGTTGCAACTTGGAATTGAACGTGCTTGGACGCGATATTGAACATTTGCGAAAAATAGCAACCGGCGATTTTCCACGAATTACTTACGATGAGGCTGTTGAAATATTGAAAAATAAAAAAGCCGTGAACGGCATAACGTCGTTGGAATTGCTGGGAAATGATAAAAAACAATTGGAAGAACGCATAAACGTAGTCAAAAACGAAATATCAGAGCGCGAAACCGCTTTGGAGGATAAAAATATCAAGAAAAATAAAAGAAATTTTATTCAAAATAAAATTGATACTTTCAAAAATGAATTGAAAAGTTTGGAGGAAAAATTATCGCACATTCCGGAATATACCAAACGTATAGAGGAATTTGAATACGGCGAGGATTTTGGCGGTGCCGACGAAACTATTATCACCCGCATGTTCTCGTTGCCGGTAATGGTTTACAACTGGCCCAAAGATATAAAGGCGTTTTATATGAAACGTGCCGAAGATAACGACAATCTGGTAAAAGGCATTGATGTGCTTGCACCGGAGGGTTATGGCGAAATTGTGGGAGGCAGCGAAAGAGAAACCGACTTAGAGGTTTTGCTGAACCGAATACACGAACATAATTTACCGCAAGAGGTGTTTGAATGGTATCTTGATTTACGCCGATACGGGTCTGTGCCTCACTCGGGATTTGGACTTGGACTGGAACGCTTTGTTAGTTGGATAACCGACACTAAACACATCAGAGAAACTATACCATTCCCACGAATGTATGGTAGATTGGAGCCTTAGGTTTATCGTGATTATATCACCTTAAATCTGATGGTCTATGTCTTGCAAAGCACAACGACCGCTCACTAAAGGCAATGCTCGCTTTGGGGGTTTTCGTTACAATTATATTTGCGAGCCTCAAATCTGAACAAACCTTTACGGACAGTTATTTAGGCGAATTTAAAGTATTACAAAATGTTTTGTTTTTTCAATTACTTACAACAGTAAGAGGAAGAGGGAGTTTAGAGACTCCCTTTTTTTGGTTTTCTTAGAAAAAAAATACAAACAATACCCGACAAAAAACAAATAATATTTATGTTCCTCTTTACATCGAAAGCTACAAAAGCACAATTAGGGTAAATCCCGTTGGAGTGATATGTTTGTAGCCCCGCCTGCATGAAATGCCGGAATTAAAAATGCCCCCCCATTTTATTGATGTTTTTGAAAAGAAACGAAGTTTTCCAAGTCAGAAACAAACTGCAAATCACTGACTAACTGAACATTAACATTTCACAGATGCGCCTAAATAAAGCTTAGAGTTTGTTTTATTTGTAGTTTAAACTCTAATTCTTAAACTTTTGCATAACAAATTTTATAATTCGATTATTTTTAGCGATAAAAAAACTATATCGAAGTTACGTAATAGAATTAAATCATAAAACTTCATAGTTAGAGAGCTGAAAAGTGCAGAGTTAGAGCTTGAATACTCATGCGATATTCTTGCGTAATGCTGTATAAATTGACAATTTGCTTATTTCCCCCAAATTGTTGTTAGCTACAAAATTAGCAATGCCATAAGAAGCAAAAAATATCAATTAAAAGCAAATTACTTTTGCCCGCTGTAAAAATTTCACATTAAATTTATATAATTTTTTGGGAATTAGTACATTTGCAAAAAAATAAATATGCGAGCATTTAATACATCAGGTCCTAATATTCCGAGAAAACATTATACAATTCAAAGAACCAATTTGATAAAAAAAGGCATTAAATTGGTTGAAGATGACAGATATTTTACAATTTGGGCGCCACGTCAAACAGGGAAAAGCACGTATTTTAGGCAACTTGCCGATAAATTGACCGAACAAGGATATAAAGTTGCTCATATTAATTTTGAGAATTATAAAAACGAAAAAGTTGAAACATTTATAAAACGTTTCAAAAGAAATATCAATGAATTTTGGAATAAAAACTATAAGTTTGAAACTATACCTGAGTTTTTTGAATTGATAGAGACACAAAAAAATAAAAAATGTGTTCTAATAATCGACGAAGTAGAAGGCATAAATAAAGAATATTTTGGCGATTTTTTACATTCAATCCGAAACGCTTACCATTCGCGAGAAAAACACTGTCTAAAAAGTGTAATTTTGGTAGGTATTTCCAATATCGTGGGCGTAGTTAGTGATAACGCAAGTCCGTTCAATATTGCTGATAATTTGAACGTTCCATATTTTACAAACGATGAAGTTTTTGAACTACTCGGGCAGCACGAAACAGAAACAGGACAGCTATTTGACGAAAAGGTAAAACGAAAAATTACAGAAATAACAGCAAACCAACCCGGGCTTGTAAATGGTTTTGCAAAAATGCTCGTGGAAAATAATCCCGACAAAAAGCAAATTGATTATGATGATTATTTGAAAGTTGAGGATTGGTATTTGACGGAAGCTATCGATAAAAACTTTTCCAATATTTTGAATAAAGCACAAGAACAAAGAAATTTTGTTGAAAGATTGCTGTTTACAGAAGATAAAATTCCGTTTAAAATAGACCGACCAAGCATAAAGTTTTTACACACGAATGGGCTAATAAAAAAAGACAAAAATGGTTATGTTACTTTTTGGGTGCCGTTTTACAAAAAACGTTTGTACGATGCCTTTTATCCGTACACAAATGGCGAGAAAAGTGAAATTAGCATAACTCATATTCCATCAGATTTTTATGACAATAATAATTTTAACATATCTAAACTTATAAAAAACTATAAGAATTATGTAAAAAGGCGCGGGTTTAAACCGTTTATGAGAAAAGATAAGGACGGCAACTACAAATCAATAAAAGAAAGTTCGTTAATTTATAGTTTTGAGACTTTTATCACGGTAATTGTGCAAGAATTAAGCGGGAAAATTTACCGCGAAGCTGACACAGGTTTGGGCAAAAGCGATATGATTATAAATGTTGATAACCAAGAATATTTGATTGAAACAAAAGTATATTCGGGAGTGAAACGATTTGAAACAGGAAAACAACAACTTGCTTATTACGCCGAAAGCCTGCAATTGAAAAAAGCGATTTACCTTGTTTATACTTCAAAAAGAGCCAGAAAATCCGAAACCGTAAAAGACAATTGTGAAAAAATAAACGACATTGAAGTTACTACATATTTGATAGAATACGACGATACTAAATGGTAAAAAAACTCACAACTGCGACAACACTTTGCCAAGCAAGAAGCAAGACATAAAATACAAAAACATTATAAAAATCACACACTTTATCGCATAAATTTGATATTTTAATACATCTTTCATAAAAACCTATCCCATTCTAAATTTAACGAAATATCGTACGACCACGCGAACACCGCCCAAGTTGCCTATGATATAAAATTCTATTTTTGGGGTTTGGGAAATACTTTTCTGTTTTTTGCATAAAAAGTAACTTTTACTCCGGAATTTGAAATTTCTTTGGCAAAACGTTTTAAATAAACAAGGCGATCTCGACTCTTTAAATAGGTGCATTCAGAAAATAGCCCACTAAACACCAAAGATCCGAGTTTTGAATTCGGATTTTTTTGTTTTTTTTAGATTTTTTTTCAAAATTGTTAA
>PDWI01006946.1_pt1 | contig 13991 bp, 9 predicted proteins | sample 1430891 | NCBI WGS metagenome assembly PDWI01 (sample SAMN01162508, study PRJNA174530) | Oral metagenome, whole genome shotgun sequencing project. | biome: Marine environment; feature: Marine mammal; material: Swab sample of the gingival sulcus; isolation source: swab sample of gingival sulcus...
GAAAATGTACTGGAAAAAATGCTCATAGAGGTGTGGAGTCGTGGGCACCAACAGGCAGAAGAGCTTTCCGCGCTACAAGATTTCATGGGAAAATGTGATATTTCACCATCCACCTTTGATAAGCTGGAAAAACAAGTAAAAACTGAATTTGGTATTACCGAAGCTACTGAGGCGCATCCGATTGAATTATCGTTTAATGCCGAATGTGAGACCGATATGAATACCATTAGCTCATATTTCAGTGTAGGGATGAAAAATGTGACTGGACGCATTATCCCTAAAAGCAGGGTGGCTTTTAAAGCACACAATGTTGAAATAACCCAACAGCCCAGAGCATGCAATTTACCTGTTCACAATCCAACTCCTCTCGATGTGGAGTATTTTGCAGGGCATTACAATTTGCCCAAAGACCAACTTGATACACTATTGGATATTACTATTGAGCTGAAAGACTACAAAGGGGTATGGCGCGCCTATTGCTTAAAAAAAGGCATACCACTGCGTTTTTCTTCACACAATAACACAAGAACCATTGAGTTTGACATACAAGGGATTGGTAATTATGTGAATTTGCACAATCTACCGAGAAACGCGGGAAATGTTAAGGTAAATATCGCTGGTGAAGATCAGGTCATAAATAATAGATTTTCATCATTTGATGACTTAGAGAATGATGATACTGATTATCAGCGGGTATCGCCAGAACGCTACATTTCCTTAGAATATAAATTGGATTGGGAAAGAACCCAAGAGTTGCAGGCAAATATTCAAGCAAGTAACACCCAAACGCAGAGATACGGTGATAAAGCCAATGCGGCAACACTGAAACTGTGTTCAGAAAGTAATATACCAAAAACCATTCACCTCTATTCTAAACCGCTTATTACCGTTGGTCGTCGTGGCTGTGGTGCAGATTTAGAGTTGGATTTGCCCAGTGATGACCCTAATGCCCACGCACATCTTAGTCGCATTCATGGTGCTATCGTATTGAATTATCGGGGTGGGTTTCACTATATGCCGTGCGGATATCACTCTGACTCTATTAATAGAGGAAATCCCTTAACTCCATTTGAGTGGAAAGAAATTGGAACAACTGATCGCTTATCATTGGCAAATGCGATGATTGAGTATAAATTTCATATTGACAGTATAGCGAATGACAGCGGACATGGAAATGTTTTGCCCAAGCCGTTAGCAAACTCATATCAAGAGTTTATTGCACTTTTTAATCAGTGGAAAAATGAACAAGATGCGGACAAAAAAAACGCTATTTACGAACAAGTAGAGCCGAAGTACAATGCCCTACAAAAGGTAATGCAACGCACCCCATTTAAAGATTTTTCTATGCAATATGCTCAATTGCTTTACCCAAACATAAAATTGCATAGTAAAGTTAGTCATATTTTATTGCCAAATAAAATTGATATTGGGCGTAGTGAAAATGCGGGTTTACGTCCTCACAATGAATGTATTCTTCCAACTCATGCACAGTTACTTTATAAAGATAACATGTATTGGTTGCGTAATCTTAACAGCAGTGGTCAAGATGATATTGTGTGGATTAATGATGAAGCACCACTTAAATATAAAGAGGAACAGCCGCTACGAAATAAAGACCATATTTATTTTGGTAACAGCAAGCAAGACGCGCTGCATTTTGAGGTAAATTTAAAGACATTATAAACAGATTATAACCCCATGATTTGCATATTTAACCAATTCCAAAAAATAATCTTTGAGGCAGGTGAGTGCAAACAAGTACGGTAGTTATGGTAAACGAGTCTAACAAAAAAGTTATTTTGCAGGTTTGATATTACTCTTCCCTCAGTAACTATTTTGTATATTCATTCTTAGATGGATATATCTGTTGATAAGTTATTTATAGGAGAAAGTAGCATGTTAAGAAGTATTATCCCACTTAAATCTATCATTCTTATAATGGTAGGGGTTTTGTTGATTGTTTTTTATTTTAGTAAATACGTGAGTAAGGTAAGTGAATTATCGCCTGAGTTACACAAAATAACACAAAGTATTGCTTCAGAAGTAGCTAAAGAGTTACCAACCGAGGAAATACCCGTGCCTTTAGTGGTGTTGCCATTTAAAGGAGATTACACAAGAACCTTGAGAAACGACTTGGTACAAGCGATTAGTGTCAAGGGGGCATATCCCGTTATAAAGTTCGGATGGGCTGGCTCTAAACTACAAGCGATGGGGTTGGATGTGCCTATTATTAGCGATGCACAATCAGCAAAAACATGGGGCAGTTATTTAGGAGGAAAACGTATTTTATGGGGCGAAATCCATTCTCTAAAGAGTAATGATGGACACGGAGAAGCCAATATCACCGTTATTTTGTATGACGATGATGGCACTGCCTTATGGACGCAAAGATTTCCTTACGCAGAATCAAAAGCCTTACAGCAACACAATAGCGACAGTGCTCACGCTCACCAATGGGGTATGGTGATGATATGGCTGCTTTCGGCTTTGGCATTGCCATTTATTTTGTGGCCTCTGACGGTAAGTTTTATTCGTCGCGAACAAAACATCATGGGGGCTTTGCTACTGTTAATATTAACGAGCATGAGCACAGGGCTGGCATATTTCTTTGGCTATTGGGTTGATTTTTGGTACAGTTATGGACAAATTGCCCTATGGCTATCGCCTGTTGCGTTATTCAGCCTATGGGGATACTATCTAATTTTGGAGCAGGTTGCAAAAAATATGGAATAAAGCGTGTGCAGGGAAGAGATTAAAAAAACTTTTTCCTTGCGCCTAACAAGATGATGGTGAGATATGAAATTCAATAACGAATCGACACATCGCAATTTACACGCTGATGAAGAAACAGGAATGGTTTTTAATAAGCGTTATCGTTTAGTGGAGAAGTGCGATGAGGGTGGCATGGGACAAATTTATAAGGTGCTAGACCTAAAAGCCACTGAACTCCGAGGGCATAAGGTTTACAAAGCAATAAAAGTATTACCCAAAGAAGCCAGTACAGATAAACGCTATATTAAAGATTTGCAACTTGAGGCAGAAAATTCCGCTGGACTGAACCATCCTCATATCATCAACGTATTAGGTTTTGATGTCCACCAAGATAATGCCAACGATTGGCACTATATTGTTATGGAATATCTTGAGGGTTATTCACTTGACAAATTGCTGATAAAAAATAGAAATGGTATTTCTTTTGAACAACTAAAGCCTTATTTAAAACCTATTGCAAATGCTTTGGACTACGCTCACCAAGAACATAAATTGATACATCGAGACATCAAGCCAAGCAATATTTTTTTCACGAAAAAAAATAAAATTATAATTTTAGATTTTGGGGTTTCCTATGCCTATCGCAATACGGAGGATATGTACCAAGCCCTACAGGGAAATAAAAAAATAGTCAACACAGGCGGCTCAAAATATTATAAGCCACCAGAGGCAGCGGCTAACTACATACCCGTACCACAAACTGATATTTACTCGTTAGCGGTAACTATTTATGAGTTGTTAACGGGTAAATTACCCTACACAGAAAACTTACAAGTACCGAACAAACCGATCCCATTGCAGCCAACTTCACTTAATAATGCACAGTGGCAGGTGCTGTTGCGCGCATTAGAGTACGACCCTAAAAATCGCCCAAATACTGTGGGTGAATTTGTTGCAGACTTATGCTCACCCTTAGGTAGCGTTGCCAAAGAACAAGAGAAACAGAAGCAGGAAAAAGAAAAGCAACAACAATTAGAAAAGGAGCGCCAAGAGTTAAATGCACAGTTACAACAAGCCGCCGAACTTAAGTGCCAGCGCGAAATCGTAGAAGCCAAATTTAAACAACAGCACGAAATTGAAGAAACCAAACGTCAAACTGAAATTGAAAAACAACGTAAAATTGCCCGTAAAAATTTTGTCATAATGAAAAAAAAATTAGAGACAGGTCAGCTGTACGGTTATTTTGGCATAATAATAATTTTTGTATTTTCTCTTTTTTTGTTTTTTGATCTTAAAGATCCCGCTAATAAAGACACATCGGTGTGGATTATTTTGTTAGTATCTTTTGTTATAAGCTCAATGCCTGTGGGATTTGTTTTGCTAGTGTTGAGTTCTTTTATTCCCTCGATAGGGAGTAATGTCAAGCTAATAGATAACACAGAAGCTACAGAATATCAGGAAAATGTCTATATAAAGGATAGTGGTAAGTGTGTAATAAAAACTTACCTTTCTCCTCCTAATGATAATGATTACCTGCCAATAAAGAAATATAAAACTTTTTTTAGATCTAAACAGGTATATGTTAACTTCTTAGAGGTTGGGAAACTAACATTCGAAGCTGGTAAATGGAAAATTAACAGTTAAATGTAATAGAGTAATTGCTCATTGCCAACTTAAACTTAATACGGAGAAAAGCATGGGATTCTTGTTTAAATCAAAAGCCGAGCGTCAGCGTGAGCGTCATTTAAAATTTATGCAAAATCGTAAAATGATTCAACGCCATATTACCGAAAATGAAAAGCAATTTGATAAGTATAGAGCCTTAGCAGTGCGTGCCAAGCAAACACATTCGCCACAATTACCTAAAATCATGGGCATCATGCTAAGAACACAGCAAAGCATCAGCAAACTCAATGAGTTATTGTTGTCACTAGAGCTGATTTATCAAAATAAAAAACAAGCCGAAAGTATGGGGGCATTTGCTGTTGCCATGCAAGCAGCAACTAAATCTATGGCAGATGTGTTAGATGGTTTTGACCCAAATCAGCTGTCAGCTGATTATGATAAAGCGATGCAACAAGCTGAAGAATTAGACGAGCAAATGGATATGGTGTTCGATGAGATTGATTCCAGTACAACAAGTCTGCCTGCTAAAGATATGGCGGATATTGAAGCACTTATTCACGATGATGTGAAGCGAGTAGAAAATGCGTTGCTAAATAGCAAGGGAAGCAGTAAGCAAGGTGAATGGTCGTGAGTGTGCGCCTGCAATATTTGCTCAAAGACGTTTTGGATAATATTCAAAGAGCAGAACATGCTGAAAATTTAGGTGATTATTTAACAGCACAGCAGCAATATCTCTATGCGGCAGAGGGATTTAATAACGTTGCTAAGTTATTATCATTTGATGCTGAGGAGCAGAACTTGCGGTTACGCCAATCTCAAGCGATGCGTGAAAGAGCAGAAGCATGTGCGAAAATGGTAGCAGGAGTAGCGCAAAAAAATACAAAAAACCTCCAAAATACCACAACAAATAGCCCCAAACCTTATGTGCCACAGGTTTCGTCGCCAAGTATGCACAAAGTTGAGAATCGGGAGGATGACGAAGCGGAAGATTTTAGCGTGGTTCACAGCAGTGACATGCTGACTTTTTCTGACGTGGTTGGGCAAGAATCGTTAATTGAAGAAATTCGCTTGCGAATGATAGAGCCTCTTTTTTTCCCTGAGCTTGCCAAAAAAGTCGGCATGAAAATCGGTGGTGGAGTGCTTATGTACGGTCCTCCAGGGACAGGTAAAACTCATATCGCCAAGGCTGTTGCAGGTGAAGTCGATGCTGTTTTTTATAACATAAAAGCCTCTGATTTAATGAATCAATTTGTAGGTAATACGGAAAAGTCTATTGCTAAACTTTTTGCTAGAGCGCGGCAACACCAACGAGCTATCATCTTTCTCGATGAAATAGAAGCATTAGTTCCAAAGCGCAAAGGACAAAGCTCTACCGTTATGGCAAGAGTCGTGCCACAATTTCTGGCAGAAATGGATGGTTTTAGTAAAAACACAGATAATACTCTAATGGTTATCGGAGCAACTAACGAACCGTGGGCAATTGATAGCGCAATCTTGCGCCCAGGGCGTTTCGATATTCATATTTACGTCGGTTTGCCCGATAAGATTGCTCGTGCTGAATTATTGAAGCGTCATTTATCTCACAGAGCAACAGATATCGAAAACTATGAGGCTCTTGCCGATGATGCGGAGGGACTTAGCGGTGCAGATATTGCCGAAATTGGCAATAGTGTTGCCCGCATGGCATTTAAATTGCTCAAAGAAAATCCTGATTCTCTTGTACCGCAATCGGAAGTTAGTAATTTGTTGCATAAACAAAAGCGTTCAATATCAGAAAAGCAACTTGCCGAATTTAAAAAATGGCAACAGTAATGCGCGCTGTGGGGTTGAAAAATCCTTATTTGACGTTTGTGTGGCTGTGAAATTTTTCTTCTGCTATAGGGACGCCCTATAGCAAGAGTATTATAATTTTACATATCAATTCCTACCCCCACGTTGCTGAATAACGTGGGGGCGTTGCTTTAATTATGCTACACTTTTTTCCATAGAAGCCTCAGGGAAAATGGGGAGAATTAAGTAGTTTCTACGTGCGCCTTGGGTGTATTATAGTAATAACATTTCCAAAAAGTAAAATATCGAGGAAAACGAGCGAAGTCGTATCGTTAATACTTCAGGTGAAGTTTGACAACAGTTTTAGGAGACAATAATGAGCAATCTTTTCGATAATAATGAAGGTACAAATAAAGACCTAGGGGTTTATCCAGATTGTGGAATGTCATTTAATGACCGTTATCGATTATTAGAAATTATCGGTACAGGTGGAATGGGTAGGGTTTATAAAGCTCTTGATGAAAAAGCGGCAGAGGTAAATAAAAAAGAAGTTTTTGTTGCAATCAAAGTGTTATTGCCACAATTAATACACGATAAACGCGCGATAAAAAGCTTAAAGAAAGAAGCAATTAAAGCTCAGCAACTGACTCACGAACATATTATTAGTGTATATGGTTTTGATAGTCATAGTGACTGGACATATATCAATATGGAGTGGCTTGATGGTCATAGTCTCAATGATGTATTAGCAGAAGATGGTGCAGAAAATGGTTTGCCATTAGAGACTGTTAAAGAATATTTTGCAGAGATGAGTAATGCATTAACTTATGCTCATAAACAAGGAGTTATCCATAGAGATATTGATCCTAAAAATATTTTTGTGACACCTAATCGTGGTATTGTATTAATTGATTTTGGTTTGTCGTACGATGCAAGACAAAGTTTAAGTCGAGGGAGAAGTAATAGTTTTACTGGTAAAACCTCAGGCAAACCGATTTATATGTCACCTGAGTCTTTGGTGGCAGGTCACATCCCAACGGTACAAGATGATATTTATTCATTAGCTGTAACCATTTATGAACTATTAACAGGTTATGTCCCCTTTATTGAAGATGTTTGCTATAAACGAGATGCAAAAACATCAATGCCGAGAAAACCGAATAAACTCAACCAAAAACAATGGAATGTTTTGCAATCTGCTCTTGATTTTACCCCTAAAAAACGTCCTGCAACGGTTGATAGTTTTTATCAGCAATTTGTTGAGCCTGAAAATCCTCGTTCTCCTATTGGCTTAAAATCAGTAATACTAGGATTGCTAGTCTGTGTAGGTATCGGTGCAGGTGGTTATGTATGGTATGAAAATGGTCAAGGGAGTAAAACTGAAGCAGAACTCAAAACTAAGCAAAAACAGGATAATGATGAGGAGAAGTATCAAAAATCAGAAGTAGAACGTAAAATTGAAGTAGAACAACGTTATCGAAATTTAGCGGATAAAACCCAAGGAATCGGAGTTATTAATCCCCTTACTTTATCCCCTTGGGTTAACACTGTTTCTCAAAAGGTTGTAAATTATACGGCTGATAAGCAAAATGCTAAAGCAAAGCGAGAGGCTACAGTGCTTATTGATGGATATATGCTCATAGGTTCTACTACTGTGTCAGCAGCTGAATTAGGTATCGTACAAAATAAACCAAGGCAATTACAAAAAACTAATGATGTTATGCCTCCGTTGAAACTTGTTTTAGAAGATTCCATTGATTATTCTAGTCAATTGAGTAAAGACAATATTGTTGCAAAAGTTGTATCAACGGTCAAAAAATCGCCTACAACTTCATACGATTTTAATGATATTGATGATTCAATGTTGTCGTATCTTCAACTCAGCAATATTTTTTATACTGATGGTGGTGTAGAGGAGAAATTTAATATTACTGCAGTAGATACTGATGAGGTCAAATATGATGGGCTTACATATTCCTCACACTTTAAACAAGCTGATTTAGATGGAGTATTTTCGAAATCAACGAGTAAACTTTCATCTGGCAAACTTATAATTCAAGATTATAGTAAAGAACCTATATTAATATTGGAACCATTTACAACCACATCAACTCTAGATGGTAAAGGGAATGTACAAATGAAAACATCTGCTATTGATATAAAAACTCAGCCAGCTAGTGCGTATTTAAATATTTATGCTGATAGTGTTGAATATCAAGGCAATAATCTTACTTGGGATAATGATCTTAATGCTATTTGGGGAAAGCATAATTTTACCTTTAATAAACTAAAATATGATCAAGACCCTTTCCCTACTGTTACGTTTGGTAAGCTCAATGCAAAAATCTCAACTCATCGTAATGGTAAATTTTTTAATCTGGAAATAGCATTAAATACAAAACCAGTAACTGATATTGTAGAAAAATTTGGTCGTATTTCTGGATTGAGTATTGATAATGTAAATGCTCAATGTAAGGTTCAAAATATTCCTATTGATTTCTTATTATCTGTCCTACAGAATCCTATAAGTGATAACACTATAGTAACTTGTGATGCTAATATTGTAACAGCACTCGGTGATGCTGATGTCGTTGTAAATATGAAGCTAAAAAATAGTACCTTTAATAATACAGGAACAATTGATGTTACCGTAGGAAAAGCGATTATTGAGCAGAGTGGACTAAAGAATATGTTATTAAGTAAGGGCTACATAACAGAAGAAAAGGAGAATTATATTTCTCATATCGAGTTTGCAAAAGGAGATATAACATCTGTTAATAATAAATTACAAAAAGATGAAGAAACAGCTATTGAACTAGAATCTGTTAAAGGTGCTGTTGTGGTTGATACTGTGGGTCACCAACAATATGTTCAAAACTCACAACAGAGTAATGCAACTATCAGGACCAACAGTAATCAAACATTTGATGATATGAAAAATATTTGTCGTGAATTAAATACAGCACTTTCTTCCTATGATCAAAAAGTAAATTGTTATGGTAAATTAATTTATTATGATTTTTTTGGAGATACTTCCTTTGAATATAAGAGCAGTAAGCTAAATCAACAAACAAGGGAAGCTTTAGATGCAATGATGGTTGTTTTCAAAAGACATGGCAGTAAGATTAGAGTGTTCATTAAGGGGCATACAGATAATATTGGTTCTGAAAAGTACAATCTAAAACTCTCAGCAGAACGAGCTAAAGCAGTGGGGAATTATTTGGCATCCCTAGGATTTCCTTATGACCAAATGATTGTTACAGGTGTTGGTGAAGGGGAACCTGTTGCAAGTAATAATACTGAAAAAGGAAGAAGGATGAATAGACGGGTAGGAATTCTCATTAAACCACTTGAAAAAGGAAAAACAAATATAAGCAAAAAATTAACTGATGAGCAATTACGTAAAGTAACGGATACCTATCGTGGGGATGCAAATCGTAAAGATGATTTTATCCCACAAGGAAACGGCACGGTAATTGATAAACGCACAGGCTTGCAGTGGATGCAATGTAGTATCGGGCAACAATGGACAGGAAAAACCTGTGAAGGAAACTCTACAGAGTACTCATTTGATGAAACAATAAAAAAACGTCAGGTATTTGCAGGTTATAATGACTGGCGACTTCCACTAGTTGAGGAATTAGAAACATTGGTATATTGCAGTAGTGGAAAATTTTTTGCACGTAAACACGAAGAAAATCCCTTAATGTGTAAAGGAAAATATCAAGTTCCTACTATTTTTCATTCTGTTTTTCCAAATACATTAGCATCTTCGTTTTATTGGACTTCTACTCCCATGCCTAAAGATGAGGAAGAATATTGGGGACATAAGGGAGCCATAGGAATAAATTTTCGTCAAGGCTATAATTATGAATATAGTGACGATTCTTATTACAGATATATACGGCTTGTTCGTGATGTACAGTGATTTTATATTTTGTTTTTATAACTGCTTTAATATTGAGAAAATACTAATGAAAAAACTACCGATAGGAATCCAAACATTTGCAGATATTAGTAATGATAACTATGTGTATGTGGATAAAACGGCTCTTGCACAGCAGTTAATAGAAAAGTATAAAACCGTATTTTTATCTCGTCCGAGACGCTTTGGTAAAAGTTTATTCTTGGATACGCTACACAATATTTTTGCAGGTAATCAAGCGTTATTTAGTGGTCTTGCTATTGAACAGAGTTATGATTGGTCACAAAAATACCCTGTTATCCGTATCGATATGAGTGGTAATCAGCAAAGTTTTGAGGAATGTAGTAGTCTCATCTATAACACACTGTTGCATAATCAAAAACGCTTAGGCTTAGGAGATTGTGAAAATAGCAGTATCTCTGCGTTTTTTGATAATCTCATTGTCCAAGCAGCTGAAAAATACCAACAAAAAGTAGTTGTGTTAGTAGATGAGTACGATAAACCGTTGTTGGATAATATCGATAAATCCGATTTATCTGAACGCTTGCGAAATTTATTACAAGGGTTTTATACAACGCTTAAAAAAAATGATGCTTATTTGAAGTTTGTATTTTTCACGGGCGTGTCTAAAATTTCCAAAGTATCTATTTTTTCAGGTCTAAACAATTTATATGATATTAGTTTAGATAAAGATTTTGCTACCATTTGTGGTTATACGCAAAATGATATTGAAACGACTTTCTCTGAATATTTACAGGATGTTGATTTGAATATGCTGAAAGATTGGTACAACGGTTATCAATTCAACGGAGAGCCCGTTTATAATCCTTTTGATTTATTAAAGTTTATTGCTAATGACAAGCAATATCTGAACTATTGGTTTGAAACAGCAACGCCAAGTTTCCTCATCAAACAACTGCAGGCAAAACAATATTATTTGCCGAATCTCTCTAATTTACGAGTAGATAGTGATTTTTTACATTCATATAGTATGGACGATGTGAGTATTGAAAGTCTGCTATTTCAAACGGGATATTTGACACTAGATAAGGTTGAACCATTACCGATGGGGGGCGTTATGTACCATCTACGAGTGCCAAATAAAGAAGTGCGAATGTCATTGGCAAATAGTATTATTCAAGCTATAACAGCCCCTACAAGCCCGATAGTAGAAAGTCGTAATGCGTTATATTCAGCATTATACTATGCTGATTTTACAGAAATGCAAAATATCATAGAATCAATTTTTGCAAATATTCCCTACCATTTGCACAGTAATTCCCCGTTAGCACACTACGAAGGCTATTATTGTGTAGTGATTTATAGTTACTTATTGTCTTTGGGTGTGGATATTCAGCTAGAAAAAAGCACAAATAAAGGGCGATTAGATATGGTTGTAAATATCACTGATAAACGCTATCTTATAGAATTTAAGATGGACGATAATGATAATGCACTTGAACAAATTAAGGAAAAACAATACTTTCAAGCTTTTTACGATACAGAAAAACAAATTTACCTTATTGGTATTCACTTTGATGAACAGCAACGTAATATTACAACATTTGAGTGGGAACAATATAATTAGTCGCCTCTGAAGAATAAATAACCGATTGTTTTTGATGAATTAAGATGCATTTTTTGGTATAACAAATTGCAAGAATTGACGTATTACCCTCTCAAAACCTTGCAGTTATGAAGCCTAAAAAGCCACAGAATCACCCTGATTTATTCCGTTCTCAGCTGTCGCAAATTATCAATATGGAACACGCTTTGGTGCGGCTGTCCAAGCGCATTAACTGGGAACGGCTAGAAGTAAAAATCGACACTGTTTACAGCGAGGGCAGTGGGCACCCACCCTTGCCAACACGATTGCTTGTCGGATTGCACTATCTCAAGTATCCCTTTGATGTAAGTGACGAAAGCGTGGTGCTCCGTTGGGTGGAGAACCCTTGTTGGCAGTACTTTTGTGGCTTTGAATTTCTCCAACACGAACTTCCTCTACACCCGACCTCAATGAGTAGATGGCGCAAGCGCGTCGGCGTAGAAAAACTGGATGCCTTGCTTGCCGAAACCATCCTCGTTGCCAAAGAGAGTCGCATTGCAAAACCTGCTGAATTTCATCACGTCAATGTCGACACCACCGCCCAAGAAAAAAATATCGCTTTTCCCACCGATGCCAAACTTTATCAAAACGCCAGAATCGCTTTGGTTAAATTAGCTAAGGACAATGATATAAAACTTAGACAGTCTTATGAAAGAAAAGGAAAAAAGTCTTTTGCCAAGCACAGCCGCTATCGCCATGCTTCACAATACAAGCGAGCAAAGCGCGAACTCAAAAGTCTGAAAAATTACCTCGGTAGGGTGTTGAGAGAGTTGCATCGCAAATTGAAGTCCCCAACGCTAGAAGCACAACAGTTGTTGGACAAAGCCGAAAAAATCTACCGTCAAAAGCGCAACGACAAGAACAAAATTTACAGCGTTCACGAAGATGCCGTGTATTGTATAGCAAGAAAAATATAAAATGGCATAACGAAGTAACCCAACCCCCACGTTATTCAACTATAGGAGCGAGAATGTTAAAGGCTTAAGGAAAAGGGTTTTTAAAAGAAAAAGGTAACGGAAAAAGGACGTTAAGGGAGGGAAAAAGACTAAAGGATATCACCGAAATAATACCACTCCACAAGCTGATGAAATAACTCTTCACACTGCAAAAATGCCATGCTAAGGCAAGTCATCACCAAGCTATTGGGTCGCAAAAAACCAAAAATAACCGCTGAATTAAATTACAAAAAACTATCCATTTTCACCGCAGATCAATTCATACAATTCATTGAACAACAAAACTGCATACAGTCGATTAAGCGCATCATCAAAATAGACGACAAGCAGAATTTTGAAGTGCAGTATCTCAATGTCATTTACCGCTTTGCCGCATAAGAAGTGCAAGAGCATGAACGCCACGTCTGGACGTATGCCGTTTTTTACCGCCACGCGCTTATTGCATGACATCGGCAAATACGTCGTCATTTGCGTGTTTGTCCCCGATGATGGGCACGTGCATGTCCCTTTGAGCAAGACTCATCAGCCATGTATTGCTGTCACTATAAATTGGTATTTCAAGGCCTAAAATATTACGCTTTACACGATGTGATAGGATTTTATTGGATATTTTGCTGTCATTGCAGGTAAGCAAAATATCATCACAAAAAAATCATAACCACCTATAATTACTATTATTTCATTACAAACCTGACAAATACAAAGAAAAATGAATAAATAGTGAAATAAAATCAATAAACTCTCAAAAACAGAGCATTTTATTTTTTTGCCGTGCTCGGGAAACGGGTAACAAAGGTAACAAATTTAAAATAGATGCGTTTTTTTACGTCTAAACAAAATTATAAGCCAATCTCTTAAGGGTAACATTTAGGTAACAAAAGGTAACATTTTTTCGGAAGTATTTTTATTTATTTGTATTTATTAAAAAAATAGAAAATAAAATATTACCTCGAAAAGTAACAAGAAGAGGTAACATGTTACCTCAATGTTACCTTTCTGACTAAAGCTTAATTAGCTATTTTTAAACAATTAAAACCACATTTTTGAAAAATGTTACCTTTGTTACCTGTTTCCCGTCTATACCGAAATAATTTTTTTATTTTCCACCTAAAAAATTATCATGTTAATTTTCAGATGATTGACTTTTTGATTGCGTATGAGTTACACCAGATTAATTTTAAAAGGAAAAAAGCAAACTCTCTATTGGTCATTTATGACGGTTTGGTACTCAAAAATAGTAAGTTTGCATACAAAATTCACAAAAATGAACGAATATGCTATTACGGTATTTTTAAGAAACTCAACTTTCCCACCTAAGATTAACGAATAACACTTTGATATAATTCATTTGTTCTTCAATCCATTGCTGGACTTGTTTTTTAATTGATTCTATGGT
>PDWI01007403.1_pt1 | contig 13987 bp, 10 predicted proteins | sample 1430891 | NCBI WGS metagenome assembly PDWI01 (sample SAMN01162508, study PRJNA174530) | Oral metagenome, whole genome shotgun sequencing project. | biome: Marine environment; feature: Marine mammal; material: Swab sample of the gingival sulcus; isolation source: swab sample of gingival sulcus...
CTAAAATCTTTAGAGGAATACTTTCAGGTCTATCGTAAATCGGTCAGAGAGCCTGAACTTTTTTGGGAAGAAATAGCAGAAGAACACTTTGTTTGGCATGAACGGTGGACAAAAATCTTGGAACATGATCCTGAAAATGCAAATGTAAAGTGGTTTGTAGATGCAAAATTAAATGTTACTGAAAACTGTATAGACCGCCATTTGTCTAAAAGGGGAGATACCACTGCTATTATTTTTGAACCTAACGACCCCGATGAACCGGCGCGACATATCACTTACAATGAACTTCATAAAGAGGTTTGTAAGATGGCAAATGTGCTTAGAGCAAAGGGAATTGAAAAGGGAGATAGAGTTTGTATTTATCTCCCGATGATTCCTGAATTGGCAATTTCGGTATTGGCTTGTGCTAGAATTGGAGCTGTCCATTCTGTGGTTTTTGCCGGATTTTCAGCCACAGCCTTGGCTACGAGAATCAACGATTCGGGATGTAAGATGGTCATTACTTCTGATGGCTCTTTCAGAGGAAAAAAGGTAATTGACTTAAAAGGTATAGTCGATGAATCTCTTGATAAATGTCCTACAGTTAAAGATGTTTTGGTGGTAAAACGTACTAATGCCGATATTAATATGGTGGAAGGAAGGGATGCTTGGTTACAACCCTTGATTGATAAGGCGCACGACTCCTGTCAAATAGAAATTATGGATGCCGAAGATCCATTGTTTATCTTATATACGTCCGGTTCTACAGGAAAGCCTAAAGGCATGGTTCATACCCAAGCCGGATATATGGTATATACTGCTTTTTCTTTTAAAAATGTGTTTAATTACAAAAGAGGTGATATCTATTGGTGTACTGCCGATATAGGTTGGATTACCGGACACTCATATATTTTATACGGTCCTTTGGCAAATGGTGCTACTACGGTATTATTTGAGGGCGTTCCCTCTTATCCCGATTTTTCAAGATTTTGGCAAGTGGTAGAAAAGCACAAAATAACGCAATTCTATACCGCTCCGACAGCTATACGTGCTTTGGCTAAAGAAAATACGTCTTATGTAGAAAATCATAATCTTTCGTCGTTAAAAGTATTAGGTTCAGTGGGAGAACCGATTAACGACGAAGCATGGCACTGGTATAATGATTTGGTAGGTGATAAAAGGACTCCAATCGTCGATACTTGGTGGCAAACCGAAACCGGAGGTATTATGATTTCTCCTATTCCTTATCTTACGCCAACAAAACCGACATATGCTACTTTGCCATTACCCGGCATACAACCGGTTCTTATGGACGATGAGGGCAAAGAAATAAAAGGTATACAAGTTGATGGTAAACTTTGTATTAAATATCCTTGGCCCTCGATGGCTCGTACCATTTGGGGGGATCATAAACGCTATAAAGAGACCTATTTTACCGCCTATCCTAATGCTTATTTTACAGGTGACGGCGCAAAAAGAGATGAGGTGGGCTATTACCGTATAACGGGTAGGGTAGATGATGTCGTAATTGTTTCAGGACATAATTTGGGAACAGCCCCCATTGAAGATTCTATTAATGAGCATCCGGCAATAGTAGAATCTGCTATTGTTGGCTATCCTCATAAAGTGAAAGGAAATGCACTTTACGGATTTGTTATTTTAAAGGAATCGGGAGAATACAGAGATAGAGATAATGTAAGAAAGGAAATAAACGAGATAATTGTAGAGCATATTGGACCTATTGCAAAATTGAATGTAATACAATTCGTGTCAGAATTGCCTAAGACCAGAAGCGGGAAAATTATGCGTAGAATTTTACGGAAAATAGTCCATAAAGATACTTCCAATCTAGGTGATACTTCCACATTGCTAAACCCTGAGGCTATTAAGGAAATTATTGCAGGATTCGAGGAAATTAATTCTTGATTTTATACCGATTTTACTGCAAAATAAAAAAAGCTGTCCCAAAAGACAGCTTTTTTATTTGTAGATCTGAGTGTTTTATAAATATTTTTTTGCTTTTTACTTTTTTTAATTCTTGCTTTTTAACTATCAATTAAAAAAGCATTCGACCTACGTGCATTTTCAATTTTCAACTTTCAATTATTTCTCTTCCGTCTCAGGTAATTATTCATTAAGTGGGTCTTTCGGTTTCTCATAAGGAATGTCTTTCTTTTTAAATGAGTAGTTAATGTCAGCTATAAAACCGATATTTAGCACTGAGGCTTTATTATCAAAGTCCATACCGTATCTTATATATCCATATAGTATTTTTCCAAAAGATCCAACACCTACATCTAATTCGGCGATAAATGTTCTATTAAAATTTCTTACGACTCCTTTGTCTTCGTATTCATCACTGAGATAGTATAATTCTGTCTTTGACCATTGCAATCCTCCGCCTATCGCAAATCCGGGTGCAAACCCTTGGTAAAATCCGCTTAATCCATTAAAATTTAGCTTTGCTATAACGGGCAAAGAAAAAGCTCCCAACCCTTTGAAGTCTTTTATCGCCAGTGATGTAAGTCCCAGGTTTGCTTGTGCTTCAACGGATAGGGATATTTTTTTCCCTCCAATCCATATTTTTGGACCGAATATAAAATTCAAGAGAAGATTCCCTGATGCAGGATATGCAATATCGTCAACAGGGTTGGAATATCTTTGGTATATATCTAAGCCTGCCGATGTTCCAAATCCGATTTGAGCGTAGGAAAGAGAAGAGAGTAGTGAAATTGCGGTAATAATCAAAAATCTTTTCATAATCATAATTACTATTGTTAGGCTACAAATTTACATTATAATTTTTAATTATCCCGCATATAGGTTAAAAACAAATGTTTTATATGAGAAATGTACAATATTTGCCCAAATAATGATAATACTCTAAAAAATGCTGAAAAAGAAACAATTTATTTTTTAGACTTGTTTTATAGACTGTAAACTTGGTTAGATATAATTATGAGTAAATTAGGTAAGATATTAGTAGGAATGAGCGGCGGCGTGGATAGCACTGTTACCGCATTGCTTCTCCACGAACAAGGCTATGAGGTACTGGGAGTTACCCTTAATATTTTGGACTACAATTATACGGGAGAAAGGGTGAAAAATCCTTGTTGTAGCAGAGAATCTATAATGGGGGCTAAAGAGATTGCCGATTTTATAGGCTTTAAGCATTATATTGTAGATGTGAAAAATGATTTTCAAGAAAATGTAGTCGATGGTTTTGTAGATGAATATATGTCGGGGCGAACCCCCAACCCTTGTATTCAATGCAATGCAAAGATTAAATGGGGTGAAATGCTCGTACAAGCAAATAAAACAGATTGTGAAAAAATAGCAACAGGGCATTACTCCAAAGTAAAATCGGAAAACGGAAGATATTTTCTAAGCAAAGGCGCAGACACTAAAAAAGATCAGTCCTATTTCCTTTGGGCTTTGAATCAGGAATTATTGAGTAGGACTATCTTCCCACTGGGAGAAATGACAAAAGATGAAGTGAGAAGATTTGCTTTGACAAGGGGACACACTGATTTAGCTTATAAGCAAGAGAATTTTGATATATGCTTTGTACCGGATAATAACTACAGATTGTTTCTAAAAGAACGAATCCCTGACTTGGAGGAAAGGCTTGGAGGTGGTGATTATATTGACAAAAACGGGAAAGTACTTGGAAAACACAAAGGGTATATGAATTATACTATCGGACAGAGAAAAGGATTGGAAATAGCTTTGGGACAGCCTATGTATGTTACTCATATCAATTCAAAAGACAATACGGTTACGATTGGTGAAAGAGAAGAACTCACCAAAAACGGATTATTCGTCTCAAATGTTAATATGATGAAATATGCTAATATACAAGGCAATAAAAAGGCTAATACTATGGTTAGGTACAAGAGTGACGGTAAGAAAAGTACTTTGAAAATGTATTCCGATGATATAATAGAAATATCCTTCGATGAGAAAGTACAAGGAATTGCTCCCGGGCAATCTGCGGTTTTTTACGAAGGTGATGATGTTATCGGAGGTGGAATTATAAAGGATAGCTTTTAGAAATATATAGATTCTACGATTTTGAATGTGAGAAGATGTTATTAAGTTGAAGCCTTTACTGTTTTACGATTTTTTTTTCATTATATGAGGTGCTGGCGTTCTGTTTCCGTCTTATGTTGGTGAATAGTAATAGTTTAAGTGTGGTGTCGTTTTGTGAAAACTTTGTAATAAAATTTAAAAATGAAACAATTAAAATTTTTGATGTTTATCTCTGTGATATTTTCCATCATTTCCTGTGGAGGTAAGTATGAAGAGTATAAATTGGGTGATTCTGGAAAGCAATATTTTCCCTTAGAAATAGGTAATACTTGGGTGTATTCAGTAGATTCAATAGTATATGACAACAGAGGTGTGGATATAGATACATCTCACAGTATAATAAAAGAGGTAGTTGTCGATAGCTTTATTGATGGAGAGGGAGATACCAATTATACTATATCAAGATTCAAAAAGGAAAACAATAGTTGGGTGAAAATCAAAGATTGGTACGGCTTGGTAAAGGATAAACATGCGATTAGGATTGAAGAAAATTTGAGATTTATCAGAATGACATTTCCTGTTCGAAAAAATATATATTGGGATGGAAATAGTTTTATAGATTCAGAAAATTTAATTGTCAAAATTGCCGGAGAGCCTATCAAAATGTACGATAATTGGAGATATGGTTACGTTCAAGTTGATACTTCTGTAACAGTTAATGACATTAAGTACAATAGCGTTCATACCGTTTTGGAATGCGATACGGAAAATCGACTAAATAGAAGGTTTTCAGAGGCAAAATACGCTAAGAATGTAGGGTTGATATATCGTAAGATGATAATACTTGATACTCAAAATAGCTCGAATACAGAGCCTTGGGAAGAGAAAGCGGAGCAAGGATTTATACTGGAACAATCACTATTAAGTTTTAAAAAATAATGTATAATTTTATCGAAGTCGGAAGGGTTTTAAAGCCTTATAGAACCGAAGGCTTTTTGGTAGCAGAACACAAACAGAGCTTTTCGGAGGAATTACTGTCGTGTGATGCGATTTTTCTTAAAATAAATGGTCTTGAGGTTCCTTTTTTTGTCGAAGATATAGAGATTGAAGATGATTTGGCTTATATAAAATTTGAAGAGTTTTCAAATCCCGATGACATCAAAAAATTTAACGGTGGTAGTTTATATATACGTGAAAGGGATATAAAAGAGGAGACAAGGAAGAAAAGTAAAATTCGAATACAAGACGATTTTGTAGATTATATTATAATAGATAAGGACACTAAAAAAACTATGGTGATAGTCAGTATCGTAGAGTATCCTCATCAGATAATTGCAAATGTCATCCATCCTCAAAATAAGGATAAAACGATAAAAGTGCCTTTGGTCGAAGAGTTGATAACATCAATAGATGACGCCCAAAAGACTATTTATATGGATTTGCCCGAAGGTTTGTTAGAATTGTGAAATCTTCGTTTATTAACTACCGCTTATAGCATCGACGGCTTTCTTTAAGTCGTTGTGATTAGGAAATGCTCCGAAGTAGTACTTTATGTTATTTCCCTTATAAATAACGGTGTAGGGTAGTGCGCCATACCATTCTTTATTTATTTTAGCCGTCCAACTGGTTAAGTTATCATCTATCAGACAGAATACTTTGTTTTTCAATTTTAGCTTGTCTATAAACGGATAAACATATTTGTCAATTCGTTTTTTGTCGTCGATATTGACAAGGTATGTCTTGAAATTTTTATCGGAATATTCGTTGCTCAATTCTTCAAATAACGGCAACTCCTTTAGGCAAGGCGGACAGGTAGATGCCCAAAAATTTACCACATAGGTGGTGTCGTTATCATTTTTGAAAATATGTTCTATCTCTGAAAAATTCTCAGCAACCGTGACATCACGTTCATACTGTGGAGGGGTATCACAAGATGAAACAAACAACATCAAAGAAAACAAAACCATTACAATATTCCTCATAAGTATTATTTTATAATTACAAAAGCCTTAGGATAAAACACTTGGCACTCCAAATATTCACTCGAAACTAACGCAGCAATATTTTTTTAAGTATATTTCTAACTATTCTTTTACCAATTTCCCTGTATAATTATAGTTTTCATTAAATATATTGATAAAATAAAATCCGGTGTTCAACTTTGATAGGTCTAAACTCTTGACCGATTGTCCGGATAATTCTTCGCGTAGTATTGTTTCTCCTTTGATATCATAAATCTTTAGTTGATAATTTCCGGGAATATCTACACTGACGTTTACCAAATTACTTGTAGGGTTTGGATATACATCAATGAATTGAGAAATCACTTCTTGAATGTTTACTTTATCATCAGAAACAAAATTAAATGTGGTAACATCTATCCAACCACCTTCTCCGTCTACTACAGTGAAATCAAATTGATCGTGAATAACATCATTTCCGTGGTAATAAATTTTTACTCTTGAATTATTGATATCGTCTTGAGTAAAACTATCTCCTACATCTAATTTTTTATCTTTTAGATATATATCGCATATTTTTGGTAATTTTACCAAGGTGAACTCCAATTCCTCAGCGGTATTATTATTATCCTTTATCAACAAATTTTCCTGACTTATTGCCCAAGCTTTGTTCATTGCTGTTTTGAAAACATTATTATTTTCGATGTAAGGATTGTTGAGTACGGCATCGGAGCATATATACAGCTCAAAACTATTCAGCTTACCGCTTTTTTGCGATTGATTATCTACTATCTGCAAATACCATTTTCCTTTTGCGTTTTTGCCGTTAAATTTGCTTAAAGGTTCATCCGGCTTAAACAAGCCTTTAGGTGGTTGCTTTATATAATCACCGGCTTGGTCGTCAAAACCTAAATCGAAAGAGCCTTGATAATTAAAACCTCTGTTGTTAAATAATATTACAGTATCACTTGGGGAAATAAGTGATGCTGAAATTTCCTTAAATCGTGTGTGTTTGCCTTTGAAGTATACATTGACATCAGTTACCTCTACATCTTCAGGAAATTCAATTCCCATCAGTGCCGGCTCTGACGATCTTATCAAAACAGGGTCGTCTTCTGATTCTATGATTTTACAATCGGAGGCTTTTGTAGCAAAAGTATAGATAGTATCTACCTGTATTAGACCGCAGCCGTTTTTGTATTCTAGCTTCCAATAGTAAAGTGTAGAGTAATCCAATATGACATCAGGGCTAAAAATCGTGTCATAAATTTCAAGTTCGGATATGGTCTCATCTTTTGGGAATCCCGGGTTTTTGGACAAATAAAAATTGACATAATTTGCTCCCTGAGGCTTGTTCCATTTGAAAGATACATTTTGACCGATACCTGAATTGCCCGGAACAGGGTATAAAATATTGGTCTTTGAATAATCATTGGAATAAAAATCCCAAGACATAAATCTTTTTATGGTATCTCCGTTTGAAGATATGCCCAATACCTTTGGTTCGTAGTGTCCGTTTGCATTTGAATTGTCAAAATCAAACTCTATTTTTGCAGTTTCTCCCGTTTTTATTGTTTGTGGAACAATCTCATATTCTACTCCTTCGGGCAGTCCTGTTATTTCAAACCTTATGTCATCTTGATAGCCATTTGTCCCTCTGGTTGTGATATTAAAACCATAATCTAAGGGTAGGCACATTTTTCTATTAGAATTAGATATATCAAATACGAATGTGGTATCTTTTCTATCGGATATTCTAAAGTTCTTTTTCGATACTTGATAAAATATATTATCATTAGCTTCGACTTTTATCCTTGCGCTTAAACTGTTTTCGTCAACATCAGCACCTAAATCCGGAATGAAAACTGTTGTACTTCCATCGTTAGGGGTCGCATGTTTTAGAACATAGGGAAAAGTAAATCCTTTGTCCGTAGACAATAGCACATTTACGCTTTGACAATTTACATTTTCGTTATCTGTATTTGCGACATTCCAAGTCACATTTATAGAGTCTCCAATATGATGTGTCTCTGAACTATTGGGATATGTAACTTCAAATGGTCCGGCAGTGCCGTCAGCATAAAATTTTATATCTACCCAATCACTACCTCCCGCCTTAGAGTGATTATCTCTAACCAAAAACCTAAAATCTAAGTCTCTGGAGTAGGTGGGATAAACCTCTGAATTATTATATTCATTATATAGAACTGAATATTGATCCGGAAGATAGCGTACAGGTGTATCTTTAGGCTCTCTAGTATTAAAAATTGGTGAATTTTCTACAGGATTTCCGGGAGGAGTTTGAGGTCCTGTATTCATTTGTTCCCATGAATACGTCAGATTGTCATTCTCACAGTCATAAGCATTTCCCTCCAAAACAAAAGGAGTCTCTATGGGTATAGAAAATCCGTTTTCGTAGTCGACTGAAGCGATAGGGTCGGTGTTGGATTTTGAAATAAAGTCAGCACAATTCTTCCCATTATATTCTCTACTAAAAGTCTTTATTTGTTCTATTGAAAATGCGTGAAAAGTCTCCAAACAGGGGTAATCTACATTATTGCCTTCTTCGCATAATCCACAATATGCCATTATGGAGTTTCCTCCTCCCGGCTCATAACCGTAAGAAGATTCATTGTCTCCATCACAATAGTTAAAAGTGTGTTGTGCACTGAATTGATGTCCCATCTCATGGCAGGTTGTATTTGTTGCTATATAATTTAAGTCTTGCCATTCGGAATGACAAGTTACACCTCTTCCCTTGCCGCCGTTAGAACATACTACGCCCAAATTGGCAACACCACCGACGTCGAAGCACCTAACGGTATATACATGTCCGATATCAAAGTTATTTCCAATAGTGTTGTATATAACTTGATGAACTTGTCCTAATAACTTGATGCCTTCCCTGGGGTTATTGAAAGGATCGGTTTCTCCATCCAACCAAATCAATTGGTCGTTTTTCTCGTGAAGTATAAAGTGTATGCCGACCTCGTTCTCGTAAATTTGGTTGATTCTGTTTACAGAAGTATTAATATCATCCAATGCTTTTTCTACTGAACCCCTTCTAGCCCCCCATTCTCCGGTACAAGCAATGGCTAAGGTGTAATTTAGTTGATGTAAAGTGTCGCACACCACATCTTCCCTGAAAGAAATGTCAGTGTCTCTTACAGGATTGTAGGGTTTTAGTAAAAGGCTAGGATCATCTTTAGTGCCACAAGTTAAATTTACATTACTTATGTCGACCACATAATCCTTTGTGAAATATGAAATACAGTAGTCTGTAACGTCTTTGCCAAATGGATCTATGTAAATATTACCTTTCTTAGAGGCTATCGAAGCATAAAATCCTCTCGGTCCTATCTTGAACCTTATGTTTGTACCTTTATTCTCCCTCGAAAAGCCCTTGTAAGAACGAATATTAGGATATTTTTCCGCCAATTTTGGCATCATGACAGGTGAATATACCACGTCGAAGAGTTCGTATTTGCCATCCGGCATTGGTATGTATAGTGGTAAGGACTCATTGTCTTTATTAAATTCAATCGGAGCATTTTGTAAGTAGTTTATTATGCTTTTCAGATCCAATTGATTTGTAGCGTACTTTTGGGGAATAACGCCTCTATCTATTTCTCTGCTGTTTGGTATCTGATTTTCATTTACATTCCTCCAAAAGTTCTGTCCAAAAGATTTCGTGATGATAAGAACGAAAACAAGTGTAATAATTTTTTTCATAAGCCTATGTGTTGCTATATTTTTTATTTTGCTGCGCAAATTTATATAAGTTTTTTTTATTCGTATGCTTTTTACACATCTATTATCAAACGTTTGTTATCAAAAATATGTTGTTTGTAGATGATTTTGCTAACGGTATAATGGTTGGGCTTTGTTAATTACAAACTGAAAATTGTGAGTTGATAATATTAATTCATTCTTCTCCTCTTTTTTTATTTTTAATGCTTACTTTTGCCAAAGCTTATAAAGCTGATTTGTAATGAGTGTGCCTGTATCTGATATAAGAGAACCATTGGTTTTGGGGCGTAAGTCCTACCACGATATAACCGATGACCTTGCAAAGCCTACGGAAAAAAAATCGTCTTGGTCTTGGAGGTTGTTGTTTGTATTGGCAATTGCCCTATTGGGCTACGGTGCATTTGCGCTTTATTGGACTATTTACGTCGGTATCGGTACTTGGGATTTGAACAGGACTATAAATTGGGGTTGGGATATTACCAATTTTGTATGGTGGATTGGTATAGGACATGCCGGTACCTTAATTTCTGCAATTTTGTTGATTTTTAGGCAAAAGTGGCGTACCGGTGTCAACAGAGCAGCGGAGGCAATGACGATATTTGCCGTTATTTGTTCCGGTATATTCCCAATGATACACATGGGTAGGATTTGGGATGCTATGTTTATATTTCCGTATCCCAATACAAGAGGTTCGCTATGGGTAAACTTCAATTCGCCATTGCTCTGGGATGTGTTTGCGATATTGACCTATTTTACGGTGTCGGTGTTATTTTGGTATTTAGGTTTAGTGCCTGACCTTGCCTCTCTCAGAGACCGCGCCAAAGGATTCAGGAAAAAGATATATGCTTTCTTTTCACTTGGTTGGACAGGCTCGGCTAAGCACTGGCAACGTTGGGAGTCTTTGTCTTTGATATTGGCAGGACTCGCTGCACCGCTTGTAATATCAGTACATACGATAGTCAGTTTCGACTTTGCTACGTCGATTATACCCGGGTGGCATACCACTATTTTTCCTTTGTATTTTGTGGTTGGAGCCGTTTTTTCAGGCTTTGCTATGGTATTGACCTTGGTGATAATAATGAGAAAAGTATTGCACTTGGAGCAATATATCACATTGGGTCATATTGATTCTATGAACAAAATAGTCTTGGTAACGAGTTCAATCGTGGCAATAGCCTACGCAACGGAGTTATTTACAGCTTGGTACTCCTCAAATATCTACGAACAGAGCGCATTTTTCAATAGGGCTTTCGGTGTGTATTGGTGGGCTTATGCCGGAATGATATTTGCCAATGTAGTCGCTCCGCAATTATTGTGGTTTGGTAAATTGAGAAGAAATTTGATATTTACATTTTTTTTATCCATATTGATAAATGTTGGTATGTGGCTTGAAAGATTTGTGATTATCACGACCACAATCGCAAGGGATTTCTTGCCTAGTGCGTGGAGTTACTATTCTCCGTCTTGGGTTGAGGTTGGTATTTATTTGGGGACATTTGGATTGTTTTTTACATTATTTTTGATATTTGTAAGAGTGGCTCCGGTTATTTCCATAGCGGAAGTGAAGCATATATTGAAAAAAGGAGGTGACCAATATGTCGGTAAAAGAAGTAAGCGGTAGATTATGAAAAGTAGAAAAGATATAGTTTACGGAGTTTACAGTGATGAAGCGGTATTGTTGGAGGCAGTAAAAGTAGCCAAAGCCTCCGGCATTGAGATTTACGATGTTTTGTCGCCGATGCCTATACACGGACTTGATAAGTTGTTAGAGTTAAAGGAATCCCGATTACATATAGCCGGTTTTGTATTGGGGCTATCAAGTGTTTTGATAGCATTTCTTGGAATGACTTGGATTACTGTCGAAGACTGGTCGCTTATATTCGGAGGAAAGCCGTATTGGGCGGTTCCTTCATTTGTGCCTATTACTTTTGAGGTTATGGTATTGGTTGCTGCCATCGGAATGACATTGTTGTTCTACACGGTTTCGAGGCTGGGTTTTGGTGTTAAAAATCCCGTGATTGACGAGAGAATTACTGATGATAAGTTTTGCTTGGTATTCTTAAATGACAAGGTTAAAGCCGAAGAGTCAAAGAGGTTCTTATCGGAGAATAATGCGGAGGAAATTATAGAGAAGAGTCTTTAAGATATGATTAAAATGGAAGTTTTTAATGGTTAATTGTCAATGGTTAATGCGTGAGGAGCTGGAAGTTGGGAGTTGGAAGTTTTTTGGACGGAAGACCGAAGACGGGAGACGGAAGCAAATTAGTTTTGAGTTTTGAATTTTGAGTTGCGCTCTGACAGACGCAAGACAATTGATAGAATTCTTAGTGCTCTTTGCGTCTTTTTTGCAGTTAAAAATACGGTAGAGGGTGCATACGTATAGAGGGCAAGCTAACACCTAACACCCAATACCTAATACCTTGAAACAAGCCAAAGGCAAATAGCCAAGAGCTGTGAAATAAGGAAATTAGTGGCTCAAATCTCTGTACTTAAACTCAATGTCCAAGCCTTTTTTATCTTTCAAGAGTACAAAAAATATGTAGTAAATTATAAAACTGTGTAAAAAGCCTAACGTCGCACCCAAAATAACATCCTCCAAAAAGTGTTGCCCAAGATAAACCCTGGACATGGCTACCAATACAGGTAGTATGAAAAATAGAATCTTGTAGCTTTTTTTGTCCGTGATTAATACCAAAAGAATAAAAAGAGCAAAAGCTGAAAACGTATGACCTGAAGGAAAACTATTGTAGCCTATGTGCAGACTTACATTTTCAATCTCATCAATCGGGAAGTAGTCAAAGTTCTCTATAAAATAGGTTTTAGGTCTGGGGTGTCTGAAGTAACTTTTTAACAAAAATGAAAAAAGAGGCATCGTCATGCCTGTTGTTAGTATCGAAAAAGAAACCCTTGACTTCTTGTAAAGGAAAAAGAAGAATAGGAAAACAAAAGGATATTCTTCGCCCAATTTTGTTATGATGACAAAAAAGTTATTGAGAAAATCAGTCCTGTTGTCATTGAAAAATAATACTCCAAAACCTTTGTCTTGGCTTGCAACGAGTATTATTCCAATAGTTATTAATAAAATAAAAACGGATATAAGGTATTTGTTTTTACTGACTATACTGATGTTCTTCTTCATCTTGTTTTTTCTTTTTGAAAAGTTTACCTATCTTTTTCATCCATTTTGTATTGATATTGAACTTGGTATCTGCGATTGCCTTTATCGTCAAAAATATGCTAATCGGAAAAATAAATATTACCGGTAGCCAAGCATTAAAATAAGGGTTGAATAAACCACTTCTGTTGAATTTTATTCCGCTTATGCTCAATAGAATAAATGCCATAAAGAACAGAATGGTAACCAAAACAGGATAGCCGTATCCTCCTTTTCTGATTATTGAGCCTATTGGTGCGCCTACGAATAAGAAAATAATGCAAATAAAAGCCCAGCTGTACTGTTGGTTTAGTCCGAGAATCCAATAGTCTCTATATTTTTTCAATCGTTCTATAGAGTTTATATTGGAGGTCATTTTGTTCTTATGAAACCTGATATTGTCGTGAGTATTCCTCAGAATTTCTTCTCTTCTTTTGGATTCAAATGTGTTGACAAATAAATTCGCATCTTCTTATTCTCCTTAATCTTCTTTTTATCTATTTTTAACAGGTTCTTTTTCGTAGTGGATTTGACGTTGTTATCATCGTTATTATTACTGTTGTTATCATTGATGTTATTATCATTTTTATCGTCATTTGTCGCTATTTCAGCCGAGAAAAGATTGGAAAAGCCGACCACAACATTTTTTGCTTTTTCATCTTCCTTTTCTTTGTTTTTGATTATCTCTTGCAATAATTGAAAAGAATTTAATACGTCGGTTCTTTTTTCGTAGAATATACCCGATGACAGATTGTTGAATTCCGACATATCAAAAGCCTTTTCCAATGTGTCGAATTTAGTTCTAATCAGTGGGTAATAGCCTGATTTTTTGCCGTAGGTCGTCTTTCGTTGTTCCACATATTGAGTGCCGTTGTACAACTTCATTACGAAATATCGCGAATCCTCCGTAGTGAAAATCTCACCTCTTTCCGCCGAAATTATATTGTACTTTTCGCTACCTCTGTTACTGAGATTGTATATTTTGACTTTTTCTATGTCTCTGCCGTTCTTGTCTTTTTTGTCCGTTTGTATGACAAAGCCTGAAAAATCTTTATTGAAAACCTTTTCCTTGATGTTCAATGTCGGTTTTTTCTTCCTTATGGCAGTGAAT
>PDWI01007497.1_pt1 | contig 13986 bp, 16 predicted proteins | sample 1430891 | NCBI WGS metagenome assembly PDWI01 (sample SAMN01162508, study PRJNA174530) | Oral metagenome, whole genome shotgun sequencing project. | biome: Marine environment; feature: Marine mammal; material: Swab sample of the gingival sulcus; isolation source: swab sample of gingival sulcus...
CATATCACAACATTACTTTAGTCCATGATTATAAACGCGGCGTCTATCGAGCGACCAGACCGGTTCAGAAAAATCTCCAACTTTAGTTTCCTTAGCCGCCTTTGAAAAGTCGTAGACGGCGGCGTCGATAACGTCGATATGATGAAGTAGCTCGGCTTCGATAAACAGTGGCTTTTTCGGGCTACCGTATTCCGGAAAGTAGTGATGCGATAAAATCATATGTTGAATAAGCATGATGATTTCAGGGTCGACGTGCAGTTCTTCCCCCTTTTTTTCAATTAGGTTTACACCCATGCTAATGTGACCGAGTAAATTGCCCTTGACCGAGTACTCCGAAACCAAACCCATACTGTTTAGATTCATTTCATCCATCTTGCAATAATCGTGCAAGATAATGCCCGCCTTTAACAAATCGCGATTGGCGGTCTCGTAGACATCGCACAATCTATCTGCCACTTCGAGCATGCGATAGATATGATAAACCAGTCCGGCGCGAATTGCATGATGATTGCTCTTAGCTGCCGGATAGACGACCATATCCTCTTTTCGGTCGAGCATAATCGCCTTGCATAGGCGCTTGATATCCTGATTGTGCATCTGTTCGACGTGCTCGCCAATCAAGTCAAAATAGAGTTCGCCTTTTTGTGGTGCTGACGGCACAAAATTTTCAATATTTACTTCATCATTTGCACTAATCGGCCGATATTTCTTAATAGAGAGTTGACGCTGACCATTCCATTCATTTACTCTGGCTGAAAGCTTAACGATATCGCCTTCGCCAAAGATTTTGATGTCCGGTTCTTCGGCTCCCCACAATTTTGCGTTGATTTCACCGCTATTATCGATTAAAGTCGCATCGATGTATTTTTTACCGGCCTGCGTGGTGCGCAGTTCGGCGCGCCTGATTAGATAAAAGCCCTGAATATCTTCGCCTATTTCAAATTGAACAATTTTTTTAAACATATTTCACCTCTCATGTCTATTTTAGCACAAAAGTAACTATTCAGTCGAGTGGCATTTATCGTATGTCGTCTTGAGCGCAGTCAAAAAAATAGACATTTATCTGATTAAAATTATAATTTTTATCATTTATGCGATATAATATGATAAAGGAGGAATGAGCATGGATATAGCTGAATATATGAATTCACTACTCAGTACGACGATGTCGAACAATGCAACTGATTTACACCTATGCGCCGGCAGCAAACCGATTATGCGCATTAGTTCTAAACTGGTTCCAATTGAAGGCGAAGAACGGTTGGACCCCATTCTTTTAAAAAAGATAGCACACCACTATCTTGACGACGCTAAGTACGACCAGTTACTCAAATATAAATCTGTAGATTTATCATACAGCAAGCAAAACTTTGGTCGCTTTCGCTGCAATTTTTATTTGCAACGCGGTTCGATTGCCTGCGCAATTCGATCGCTGCCGTTGCAAATCCCCGACATTGGCACTTTGGGCTTGCCCGAAAATTGTGGTTCACTACTCAATAAATCAAAGGGCCTCATTTTAATCGCCGGTGCCACAGGTAGTGGTAAATCGACAACTTTGGCAAGTATGATTCAACAACTGAATAGCAATTATTCTTATCACATTACAACCATTGAAGACCCCGTCGAGTTTTTACATCGACACGACAAAAGTCTGGTTACGCAAAAGGAAATCGGACCAGACGCACTTAACTTTGCCAGCGCGCTGCGCGCCTCACTGCGCGAGGACCCCGACGTCATTATGCTCGGTGAAATGCGCGACTACGAATCGATTTCGATAGCTCTAACTGCCGCCGAAACCGGTCATTTAGTGCTCTCTACAATTCATACTAACGGCGCAGTAAAGGCAATTGACCGCATACTGGACAGTTTTCCGACTGAACAACACGCCCAAACTAGAAGTCAGTTGGCAAGCGTCTTAGAGGGTATTATATCGCAACAACTGGTGCCCAAAAAAGACGGCAGCGGCCTCGTCTTGGCGAGCGAACTGTTAATTGTCACGCCCGCCGTGCGCAATCTAATTCGCGAAGGCAAGCACTACCAAATTAAAAACCTGATTCAAAACGGTGCCAATAGCGGCATGCAATCGATTGAACGCTGCCTTTCGCAGCTTTATAAAAATGGCGTCATCGAATACGAAGAAGCTAAACTACGCGCCAACGATCATCAGTTATTAGAAACTTATTGCAAGGTCTAGGGGGCAAAATGGATCATAAGACATCAATCGGAAAAGAAAATATTATTATCTTCACGCGCCAGTTGGCACTCGTTATCGATTCCGACATTTCAACATATCAAGGGCTGGAAATCATCCGCGAAAAATCGGACGATGAATCGCTCAAGAACGTCATTGAAAAATTACAAAATGAGATTGCGCAAGGCGCTTCGTTGAGCGATGCCATTAACAGCACAGGTGACTACTTTCCAAAAGTCGTCTGCGCCATGATAGAAATTGGCGAAGAAAGCGGCGAACTCAGCAACGTACTCAATCAAATTGCGCAAAATTACGAACGCGAACTGGATACGGCTGCAAAAATACGCTCGGCAATCACCTACCCGGCAATACTGACACTACTAATGCTGGGTGTTATTTTTGTACTCATACTAAAAGTTCTGCCGATGTTTAACGAGATTTTAGCTGATCTCGGCGGCGAAATGCCCCCGATGACGCGCTTTGTAATGAATTTAAGTCAGGCGATGAGCCACAATGCATTGCCCATCGTCGCCGTCATTTTTGCAGTAGTAGCAATTCCGTTTTTTTACTTTAAAGCGAGCGCCAACAAGGCAAAATTTGACAAGTTTATGTTTAGCTTGCCGATTGTCGCCAACCTGGTTTCCGCTGCGACGGCAGTCAAATTTGCCAGAAATCTATCGCTGTTGATAAAGAGCGATATCTCCATTAATCGCGGCATGCACTTAATCGCTACAATTTTTGACAATCAATTCGTCAAACAGAGAATTTCAGACGCCGCCGAAGCGATCGACCGAAATACGCCGATCGAAATCGCCATAGAACAGCTCAATTTGTTCCCCTGGGTACTGATTAAACTGTTTTCAGTTGCCACCGAAACCGGACACATGGACACTATGCTCGACAGAGCAGCTGTCACGATGGAAAAAGAGCTCGACTATCGCCTAGAACGTTTGACGACAGTTATCGAGCCCCTTTTAATCATCATCTTGTCAATTATAGTCGGCGTCATTTTAATTTCAGTTATTCTACCCATTATCGACATTATGAATGCCATTGGTTAGGTGAAGTATGTATCGCAAAAGACGTTCAAACCCAATAGTTGCAACACTTGTCGTCGCACTTTTTATCATCATTAGCGGCGCCTTACTGCTAAACGGCACGCGTGCATTTTTACAAAAAGACCACGTCCGCTCGAAACAACGCGAGGTCGACGTAATAAGGAAATACGCCGTTCAATGTTATGCGACAGAAGGCAGTTACCCGCCCAACTTAGAATATTTAGAAAGCCACTATCAGTTAATGCTAAATCGCGACGAATACGATTATATGTACGAGATTTTCGCCGCCAATATTGCGCCGATTATCACTGTCATCCCAAAATTAGAAGTAGACCGTGATTTTCTCAAGATGGAGAATGAATAATGTTTAAACGCAGTCGACACAATGCCACGGAATCATTTTTAGTCGTTTTACTGTTAACGATTTTTTGTTGTGCCATCGCGATTATGATTTTACAAGGCAGCCAAACATTTAAGCAAATTATTGAAGATAAAAATACCATTGAAGACTTGCGCATTGCAACATCTTATATCAATATGATCGTCGCCCAAAACGACAGTCTGGACAGCATTACAGTCGAGCGCTCTTTTCTCGACAAGCACTCGGCGCTAGTCGTCGAACACAGCGGGGACGAAGCCGGTTTTACTACCTATATTTATTGTGAAGATAACTATTTATGGGAATTATACGCCGTTAATGGCGAGCAGCCCGACCCGGCAATGGCAATAAAACTGGTGCCAGCCAAAGCAGTCGCATTCGACTACGATGAACAAAAACATGCCATCGTCGTCAATTACGACTATAGTTATCGCAACCGCGCGGAACACATTCAAGAAATCGTGGCGCTAAAAACGAGGTGATAAGATGAAAAAAAACGGTTTTACTCTAGTCGAAATAATAATATCGATTGCCATCCTCAGTTTTGTCAGTGCGATTATTCTAAAATTATTCATTAGCGCCGATGGCATTAATCAGCGCGCCAAAGACAAGAGCTTTGCCAGCATTTACTGCAGTAAGGCAATAGAATCACACAGAGCCGATAAGGTCGACAGCGCCGTCGTCTACAACTATTACTACGACGAGAACTGGCATGAAATTGACAATCCGTCAATGGCATATTACAGCGTCGTCCTCAAAATGACGCCCTCAACGCAAAATAGCGCATTAATAGATATCCAATCGGAGGTGCAAGATAAAAATGGTGCATTATTATTAAGGCATGAATTGACTACGCTCAGTCGACACAGTGAGGTGCTCGTATGGTAAGACAATTTTTAAGCGACGAACGGGGTTCGAGTTCGGTATTAATCGTCGTTATGATGGTCGTATTAATCGTCTTTGGACTGGCAATTTTTAGTACTGCCATGTCCAACATGCGCCTCGCCGATAAAAAAATTGCTTGGAAAAATGAATACTATCAACTGGAGGGCAAGTCTAACCGCGTGATTGGCGATGTCATTGCAATCGTCGAGGATGTAAACCACAAAAAAATAGACCGCAAAAGCGGCTTTACAAAAATTGAGCAATTGCTCGCCGAATCCTGCAGTAAATACGAAACGACACTCGGCGAAGACGGTTTGCCAGCGGCGATTGCGCTAAATGTGACAAATGACGCGGGCGATAAAAATATTGCAATTGTCCTCAGCCTGTCGCAGAGCCAAGAGACAAATGACTTAACTATTAGAATCATTGAATTCAAAGAATGGCAAGAGCACTTTGAATTCGACGATGCTTCGCCGTTTTCAAAGCGCCCCTCACCTTTAAGTCTAGTATAGCCGATTATTTAACATCAACTTTATAAGTTTCTTTCAACTCGGCAATTTTGTCGAAATAAGCCTGGTTTTGCGCCTGATGAAGCAAGTGCTGCTCAATTTGAGCCCTGACTTCATCTAACAGCATTTCCCTTTCGGGCTTTTTGTCGTCTAATTTTATGACGTGATAACCAAACTGCGTTTTAACCGGTTCAGAAACATCGCCGACATTCATCGCAAATGCCACTTGTTCAAATTCTGGCACCATTTGCCCCTTGCCGAAAAAGCCCAAATCGCCGCCGCGCTCTTTAGACGGACAAGTCGAATGCGCCTTGGCAACTGCTTCAAACGCCTCACCACCATCTAACGCCGCCTTAACTTCAGCCATTTTCGCTTCGTCGGGCACCAATATATGACTTGCTTTAACTTTTGCCGGCTCGACAAACTGCGCTTTATTGTCTTCGTAGTACTTTTCCACAGCTGCTTGATCAAACTTGACCTCAGCTAAAAATTTTCTAATGGCATAGGACTTTAACAAATTAGCGCGCACGATTTCGACTTCGTTTAAATAGTCGCTTTCGTCTTGATAGCCTTTAGCCAATGCGTGCGAATAGAATAGTTCCTGATTGATCAGCTCTTGTACGAGCTGAGCTTTGCCCTGTTCGCCTTGAAATTGCGCCATGCGCTCTGGACCAATTGTATTGATCAAATGCGCCATGTGCTGTTCGGTAATCTCTCTGCCGTCGACGACGGCAATAATCTTATTCTCCATAATAACCTCTTCTTTTAATCATTCAGTCAAGTTGTCATTTCGAGTGTAGGCGAAGCCGAAATCGAGAAATCTCGGGTTTAAAAGCGAGACCTCTCCACTTCACTTGCGTTATGTAATTATGTTTACTTCGTAAACACCGCTCATAAGTTCGCGTCCGGATATTTTTCCGGTAACATCGAGATGACACTATGTTATACATTTCAACTGAACAATTACCTCTTCTTTTAACTAACTACAAAAACTAAAACCAGACAGTTCATTTTAACAACGAACAACCTGAGTTTATCTTACCAAAGGCACAGCCATATGTAAAGTTAAACCCAGAATATTCGCACCAGTGCGTGAATATTCTGGGTTTAATTATATCTTATCACAATTCTATTTTGCCTGATAATTCTGCATGATCTGCTCGACTTCGTGATCGCTTATCTTCAAGTAATCCAAAGCCTCTTGATCGAGCGCGCCAATAAACGTCGTGTCGCCCAAAATCTTCCAACTGAGATGACTCGCCAAATGAACAATACAGGTAATTTCAGCATAGGCGGGCTCTGTTTCGAGCGGTCTACGATAATAGAACGCGCCGTAAATCAGTCCCGGCGGCAAGTTCCACCAATCCAACAACACGCCACCTAAATCGGTATGCGTATAATTGAGTACCCTCTTTTCTAGTTCTTCAAGCGTTTCCGAAGTCTGATTTAACTGTTCAATTACCGGCAAATAACTATCTGAAAAAACCGTCAACAGTAGCACTAAGCCGATTGAATGCAACAAGCCAACCGACGAATAACTGGCGGGCATTGAACGCATGTGTTTGATATAGTAAATGTAATTCGCCAGTTTATTGGTGAGCTCAGCGTGCTGCCAAAGCACTTTAACATCGCACACCGTCGACTGATTATCGAATACGACCATGCTAATAATAATATTTTTTATATTTTCAGTACCCAAAAACATCAACGCCTGATGAATCGAGCCCGTGCGCGCGCCATAATAAGCCGAGTTGGCTATTCGCAAAATGCGCGACGCTATGGCAACATCGCTCTCAATGCGCTTTGAAATCAAATCCATATCGGCTTTTTCGACAATCATCTTGTTGACATCAAAATAGATGTCCGGCAACGTCGGCACTTGTTTAATCTTATCCAATATGATTTCCAAGTTGTCTCTGCCGACTAATTCTTTGTAGCTAAAGACGCGCTGAATAGCATCGAGGACGGCATCTTGATTCCATTTGCTATAAAGCATTATCTTTGTGCTTTCTTCGATGATCAGCTCTTTGCAATAATCGCTTTCATCATAACTGCACAGCACAATTTTTACGCCCCCGTTAGAACGATTTTTATTCTCTTCTATAAATGTAGTGGCGACCGGATCTTCGATATTAAAATAGACGACTGTCACGTCGAACTTCATGTGTTTTAAATCGACATTTTTCAGATTGTCCATCATAATATAGTGCACAATATGAGCCTGCCGACGCAGCGTCGCGACTACATCTATTAATTTTTTTTCTAAACTATCTATAACTAAAACAGTATGTTTCATTTATATTTTATTCCCCATTTTCGCCTCATACTAATAGCCCCGATTTTCACTAAGCCGTTACGCTTGCCGTCGTTCGCACACTGTGCGGCCATATCGTCGGTGATGCCTTTTAAAAAAGGCGACTTTCAACAATTATTTTCAAAGCTAACAGACTTTGAACACTGCCGTGAACAATCTGGGACAACTTTACACTTTACACAATCGAGCAACTATGCTAGAGTAAAGTCTAAATATAAGTGCATAATAAACCCAGAATATTCACACCACTACCCGAAATTCGCATCAACCTTTGGAATATCTGCGCTCTAAAAATTTTCACCGTACACTCATTCGGTACGCCTTAAATTTTTATAACGCACCTATTCGCAAACCTTATAGCGCTTTTCACGCACTGGCGTGAATACTCTGGGTTAAAGAGTAATTTATCACTCAAATACTTTATCGGCAAATGCACTAAATAATTTATAATTGTAAAAAAATTGTATTTAATTTGCATGATATCCATTGTCTTTGGGGTATATAATTGCTAGTTATCACTTTATCTAGAGAGCGAGGTAGGCGGTATCAATCATCTGCAATTATTTATATTGACGGTAAAACAAAACTTTAGTTTAAAACGCGCGCTGCTCTTTCAACTCGTCGGTGTGCTGTTAATCCTGCTATTAAGTCAACTCTTTGCCAATTACGTGGCAGACTACAACGCGCGACAAAAAATAAAACTGGGCTTGATCGTCGAGGATGAGCATCGCTACATTAATCTGCTATTAAATAATTTTACGAGCAACGAAGATTTCACTGCGCTGTTTGATATCATCACAGCTGATCGCAACGCGATAATCAATGACTTCAACGCGAATGTACTGGACGCCTACGTCGTCATTCCCGACGCGTTTACCGACAATCTACTATACTACCGTGACAACAATATTGATATTTATACGCACTTTGGCTTTCCCACCAAAACGAAGATTCTAAAATCACTTTTTTCTGCCTATAGCCATTTCGTGCAGACTGCCAATATTACCACGCTCAGTTTTTACGATTTGCTGACGGAATCAACGCTCAGCGACGAGGCAATTCGCGATGCCAACAACCAATTTTCACTAGAGATTATCAGTACGACAATCGGGCGAAATGATTTGTTCGACGTGCAAGTGCGCAATGAACTGAGTGGCATTTCAACTAGTAACTACTTTATTATCGCGCTTAGTTTTGCAATTATTGGATTCGCAACGATACCGTTGGTGATAGCGCGTTACGACGAAATGAATAGTTGTGTCAGCGACCGCCTGCTCGCCAGCGGACTGCCAATTCCATTGTACTTAGCCGGATTGCACGGTGGCAATGCGCTGACTACACTGATTCAAACGACGCTCTTTGCCATCGCATGGGCAATTTACAGCGGGCTCAGTCCAATCACAGTTACCATCGGTTTTATCGCCATCTCGCTATTTTGGTCGAGCCTCTGGCTAAGTTTGATTATGACGCTTAAAAACCGTCAGTTGTTCTTCGTCAGCAGTCTAATCATCTGTTTTATTCTAGCCGTTTTGGGCGGTAGCTTAACACCCTATACTATAATGCCCCTAAACTTAAAACTGTTATCGCAGTTTTCGCCAATTCTTACGCTGACCAAGCTGAGCTTAGGACTGACGTTTAAATGGCAAGCGTTGCTGAGCTGGTTTGCACTTTTGGCAGGTTTACTGATACAGCAGTATTATTTAATTGCAACGCGCCGCTATGGAGTAAAAAAATGATCATCCATCACTTAAAACGACATTTTAAACACCCGCTAAGCCTTTTATTATACGCTTTATTGCTCGTCTATTTTTTGATGTCCGGTACGCTGCTAAACCGCAATCAATTGTCAACGCTCTCCGTTGACATCGCCGTCGTCGACCGCGCCGAAAACGACATCACTAAAAACTATATTGCCAAGTTGCAAAAACAGCCGATTCTCTCGCTGCATAAAACAAACTACGCCGAAGCCGAAACGCTCTTAAAGCGCGAAGTCGTCGACGCCCTAATGATCATTCCAGAAAATTATAATCCCAATCAAAAAGGCGATAGTATTAGCTACTATCACCTGCAAACAAATGTACTGGCGCCGGCTGCAATCGATTTATTAGCAGTCGACATAATGCCCGAAATCGTCAAACATCGCCTCGTCAAGGCGGCAAAGCGCTATCGTATAGGCGATCAAGAAAGCGCCCTGAATCACTTTAACAAATACCAAGAAACGGTAAAAGAGCAACTTACCGTAAGGGTTTTACCAATTGGCAAGCAGGATAGCCCCTATCGAGAACAGACGCTAATCGTCGTCAACAGCGCCAAAAAACAATTGCTCTTTTTACTTTTTGTCATCGTACTTTGCCTGGCGCTGCCACTATCCGTCCTGTTGACGACAAGTGCGACGACGCTGCGCCGCATTGCAGTTAGTTCGCGCGGTATCGCCATTTACGGGTTTAGCGAACGCCTTGTCAGCTACCTCTACTTACTATTGCCCTGGCTAATCGTCTGTCTATCGCTTACAACTGTCTTAAACGAGTCAGATGGCGCGCTGCTAATCGCCGTCGGCGGCATTATTATCATCGCCTATTTTGAAGCCTTTAAATTGTTAATCAACAGCTTAAAAAATAAAAGCACAGCCAGTTTAGCTGCACTTTTAACACTGATTATTCCCGCCTTATTAGGTGGCGTTTTCTTCGATACCGATTTGCTGCCCGCCGGCATTTACGCGCTCAGCAGCGCACTGCCCTTTAATTTAATGGAAAGTGCTTTCTACGTCGAACTGTCGACACAGGTAAACGGCTATCACGCCAATGTCTCAATTGCCTATGCATTACTGGCTTGCGGTCTAATCGCCTTGAACAGCCTGTCGATTAGACGGCGTTCGCACGCCGACAGCAGCCATTAATGCGTACCGATGACGGTCTTAATGCCATGCGCTTCAAAATACTTAATCATATCTTCGATAACCGGACATAAATCGCGCTGATAGTAGGTGCACTTGCCGACGTGAATGACATCGGGGCACGCTTTACAGACTCTTTCGACTTTTTCTAAGTACTGCAGGTCATTTTGATAGTCGGCTTTGCAACCATTGCAATGAAAAAAAGCCACTATTTTTACGTCTTCATCTTTGTAAGCCTCAAAATGAGCTGCCCTGTCGTTTAAGGCGACAAAACAGGATGCGCCACTACATATTTCAGTGGCCTTTAAACAAGTTAAAATGGCAATTTTTTTCACGCTTACTCCCCCTTAACTTAGCCAGCTGTTTCACCGACTAGTAATAACTAATCATCTTTTTACCAGTCTTTTCATCGACTAAAATATGGCTTTCGACTTCGTAGACATCTCTGATTAGCTGCGGTGTGATGATTTCTTCGGGATGACCGGCGGCAAAGATATGACCGTCTTTTAAAACGTAAAGGTAATCGCAATAGGCGAGCGCCGTATTGAGGTCGTGCAGCGCCGCAATGACTGTTACGTTCATTTTTTTGACCAAGTCCAAAATGTGTAGCTGATGCCTAATGTCGAGGTGATTCGTCGGTTCATCTAGTATTAAACAATCAGTTCTCTGCGCCAGTGCGCGCGCCAAAATAATGCGCTGCTGCTCGCCGCCGGAAAGCGTTGAAAAGCTTCTTTCCTGGTAGTTACTCATATCGACCTGTTCCAGCGATTCGTTGACAATGCGATAGTCTTCGGCGTTATCGCGCTCCATATTTTTCTTATGTGGCGAACGCCCCATCAAGACGACCTCTTTGACGCCAAATTCAAAGTTGTAATAATTGTGTTGCGAAACGACTGCCATCTTGCGCGCCGACTGCTTGTAACCGTAGTCTTTTAGCGGTTTGTCTTCTAAATATATCTCACCCGACTTCGGCTTCAAGACGCGATAAACAGAGCGCAACAGTGTCGATTTTCCGCTGCCATTCGGTCCGATAATGCCGATGAATTTATTCTTTTCAAAATCTGCGTCAATCTGCTTGATGATTAATTTGCCACCCAATTCGACGGCTAACTGTTTACACTTTATATACATGGTTAGCCTCCAAATCCGTAGGTCTTTTTAAGCAATAGGTAAATAAATGTCGGCGCGCCAATCATCGACACCAAGATGCCAATCGGCAATTCGACGTGGGGTATCACGACGCGCGATGCGACGTCTGCCCAAATCATAAACAGCGACCCCACTAGCATCGCCACCGGCAGCACCTTGCGGTGATCAGAGCCAAAGAAAATGCGTACAAAGTGCGGTACGATCAAACCGACAAAACCAATGATGCCCGATGAAAAGACCACAAAGCCAATCATCATCGCCGATACTAGCATATAGATGCGGCGATAGACGTGCAAATTCGTGCCCAGCGTAATGCTGATTTCATCGCCCAATAACATCATGTTGAGCGTGCGGTACTGCGTCATAAAAAAGAGGCTGCCGCCAAATACGACAATGTATATCGCGCCCATCGTCTCCCAAGTTGCGCCTGCCAAACTACCCATCAACCAGTAGGTAATCGACTGTATGCCCTCTTTGTCGTTTGCCAAATAGACGATGAAACTGGAAAATGCCGAAAAGACGGAGCTAATCGCAATACCCGCTAAGAGCAATTTTACAGTGTTGGCGCGCGAACCCAATTCGGCAATAAACATTACCAAGAGCGCCGCGCCAAAGGCGCCGATAAAGGCAACTGCACCGACGTAGTTTGCACCCCAAGAGACGCCGACGCCGAGCAAAATCGCCATCGTCGCGCCGAGCGAGGCACCAGATGAAATTCCCAGCGTATAGGGCCCCGCCATCGGGTTTTTGACCACTGCCTGCATGACTGCACCACAGACCGCCAAGCCGGCGCCAACGGCAACTGCCAAAACGACTCTGGGCAGTCTAATCAGCCAAATAATATCGTGAATTGCGCCCTCTGAATACTGTGCAAATTCTTGCCATTTAAACAACTTATAGGCAATGACGCCATAGACGTCAGCCGTCATAATACTGGTCGTGCCAAAAGCCACCGCGACAACGATGGAAACTAAAACAGCCGCCAGTAATAACAGGGAAACGCCTATATAAATAGACGTTCCCAAGAAAGTGTTTTTAGACGGCACCGCAGCGCCGTCTATTTTATTATTTTGTTTACTAGTCATTATTCTTCAAAGTCCGGATAGATGCCTTTAGCAAGTTTAAGAATACCATCTAAAGTACGCGTACCACTACAGTAAGTTTCGCTAAGTGAAATTGCGTAGACGCGATTGTTCTTAACGGCGTTGAGGCTGGCGTATTTCGGATCGTCTTTTAACTTGGCGATTGCCGCATTGGCATCTTCTTGCTTAGATGAGCTGCCAAAGTAGACGTTAAAGATGACATCCGGGTTCTTGACGATTAAGTCTTCGCCAGACATTCTGTTTTCCGGTGCAGTTACTAAATCTGCGCCAATTGCCTTAACCATGTCGCCTGCCAATGTGTTTTCGCCATAGACGCGAACGCCTTTTTTGTCGAATTCCATAACTAAGACAGTCGGTTTTTTGTCCATCTTATTGGCAACCGCTAAAACTTTTTCGACTTCTTCTTTCATATGGTTAACGATTGCTTCAGCTTTATCTTGCACATCAAAGATTTGACCGATTAATAAGATATCCGTGTACTCGTTTTCCAAAGAACGCATATCGGCGCCTGAGTTGCGCATCATGTACGTGCCGACATTGCGCTTGTGCCAAAAGTCGACGTCGCCCATTTTCTTGTCGCCAAAGAATGAATACCAGCTCAGGATCATATCTGGCTCCAAAGCGAGTACTGACTCTTTATCCGGTGACCACGCTTCAAAGACATTTGTCTTGGCAAATGCATCGGCGTATTCCGGCTTGACGTCCTCGTCGAGACCACCAAAGCCGACGACGATGTGATGTCAATTTCGTCTTTTCCATAGTTAAAGTTTTTAATAGTAAGCGGATATACCGTGCGCTTGCCCGTCTGCGGCTTTTCTGCAGCTGCTAAACCGAGCTTGTAAATCAACGCCTCGTCAGCGTCTTTAGAATTTGTATAGAGTGTATTGTACATAACTGCAAAGACGTCAGCGCGCGTAATCACATCTTGTGCAGCAGTCGCCTTAACGCCTTCTAATAAGTTCATATCTTGTCCCATTTGAACGGCTTTAGCATAGACGTCCAAACCCGTATAACCGAGCGCTCTGAGCATTAATGTCAAATACTGCTGCGTCGTCACATTGTCGCCGAGACCAAATTTGCCATCGCCAATACCATTTGTCCAGCCTTGTTTTTTAGCATTGCCATCGCCAATACCATTTGTCCAGCCTTGTTTTTTAGCATAGCCCAAATAAGGTCTTGACCAGTTATCTTTCGGCACGTCAGTAAATGGCGTTTCGTCCATGCATTTCTTCGCCTGCTCTTCTTGACCCATCATGCGCGTCAACGTCACGATTGCTTCTTCTCTTGTCAAGTTGTTCGCTTCGTTTAAATTACCGTTTTGGTCGCCTTTAATAACGCCCAATTCCTTAAGTTCCATGCCGTAATCGACGTCGGCAAAGACAATTGCGAATGACGATACCATCATCGCCAAAACCAAAAATACTGCTAACCGCTTTTTCATGTTTATGACCATTCCTTTCTCTGCGAGAAAGCCACAAAACGTGATGAAACACTTGTGCTTTCTC
>PDWI01006949.1_pt1 | contig 13983 bp, 13 predicted proteins | sample 1430891 | NCBI WGS metagenome assembly PDWI01 (sample SAMN01162508, study PRJNA174530) | Oral metagenome, whole genome shotgun sequencing project. | biome: Marine environment; feature: Marine mammal; material: Swab sample of the gingival sulcus; isolation source: swab sample of gingival sulcus...
GCCAAAAGTTGAAGTTGAAACCGAAGCAACTGAAGAAACAGTTGTAGAAAAACCGGTTGAAATAGCTACTGATGAAACACCTGAAACAAAAGAGTAGTTTTCAACAGATATCAAATACCAAAACCCATCGACAACGATGGGTTTTTTTATAGCTGTATGTTTAGCATATAGAAAAAATGTGGTGTTGGACACTACTGAAAAATTACTGCTCACTACTTTCTTCCAACGAGATAAAATATCTCGGTAACGTCGGTTTTTATTGTAAAAGGAGGCCTATCTAAAAAAATATTGAAAATCAAGGAAGCAGTGTAGGGTTGCGATGAAAAGCTGTTTGAAACTGCCCGATAAGGGCGGTTGAGTTCTTTTTATCGGTGGCTGGTGGTTCCATAGTATTTTCTTATGTTTTTTTAGATAGGCCTAGATTTTTTTGGTTCGTTTTTTCATCAATGGAAAAAATGAACGGATGCTGTTAGAATACTATTAATTCTATAATAAGTGAAAAAATCACAAAATTATTTGCATGAATTAAAGTAGCCACAGAGGTTTAAAGCTCTAGAGATTATTTGCCATACAAAAAACAGAGCTTTAATTTTTTAAAACGATATTATATATTTAACATCTGTTTCAACACTCTTAATTCTTCTCTTCTAATTCTTATATTTTATTGTTAGCCTTTAGTCTTTGAAGTATAAGGATAGCTGTTAGTTTAAACTGCCTACTCACCACTGCCCACTGCCCATTACAAACTCCCCACTCCAGTCTCCCGTCTTAAATCTTTAAACATCACGATATGCGGTCCTATATGAGGAACTATAAACTCTTCTCCTGTAGTTTGAAATCCCATGTTGCGGTAAAAACCGATGGCGTGTTGGCGTGCGTTGCACCATAGGAGTGAACTGTTGCGTTTGGTCAGTTCTCCAAAAGCAAAGGTCATCAGTTGTCGTCCTATACCCTGAGATTGAAAAGTAGCATCAACAGCCATACCGCGTAATTGGTAAATATTTTGCTGGTCTTGAAAATAAGGCTGATTGGCTTTAAGAAAAGTGGCTATCCCTACACAGGTGTCATGACTAAAAGCGCCGAGGTGAAAGGTTGAAGCGTTGTGATCCTGTTCAAACTTGTAACGTTCAGCTTGCCCGTTTCGCAAAATTTTGATTCGCAAAGGATAAGTCTCTGAAGCATTGATAAACCGAATAAATGCCATACTAATGAACATTAAAACCCGTAGTTTGTTATTATAAAACACAAATATAGGCTGTTTAGTTATGGTTTTACTGAGTTTTTTATAATATTTTAAGGATTTTAACATATATAAGTATGAAAATATGTTTTTGAAAAGACATTATTTGTATTTTTGCTCAAACTTGTTTGATGAGCTATTTTTATGAAATATTAAGTGAGAATAAACATGCCTCCAGATGGCTTGTTATATTGATAGACCTCAGTATTGTTGCGATAACCTTTATCCTGACTTATTTTATCAGGTTTAATTTTTCTTTCAATTTCAACCCCAGTTCTTTTAATTACCAAATTCCGATAGTCCTTTTAGTGGCATTGTTTTCTTTTTTAATAACGGGTTCCTATAAGGGAATTGTAAGACATACCGGTGTCAAAGATGCATTAAAAGTAGGTCTGGCCACACTCTTGATATCTTTTATTTTAGGTCTTTATAGTGCGCTGAATCATCATTTTGAATGGTCTGCGGTTAAATTTCCAAAGCTCATCATTTTTATACATTTTATGCTGACGCTCTTTGTCTTGATTGTCAGCCGGTTTATATTCAAATCTTTTTATCATGCTTTGGTTCTGGATGTTTCCAAAAGGAAAAATATACTGATCTACGGGGCGGGCGATTCCGGACTCATTACTTATATGGCACTTTCCAATGATGCAAATAAGCATTATGTGGTCAGAGGATTCATTGATGACAATAAAAAACTGAAACATAAAAATCTTAAAGGCTTGCCTATTATTATGGGCTATAAGTTAAATCAGGAGATTATTGATCAATGGCATATTGACGAGATTATAATCAGTATTCAGAATATTGAAAATACTGAGTTGTTGAAAATTGTAGAGCGTCTTATTAAGTATAAAGTTAAAGTCAAAACAACGCCTCCGGTCAACCAATGGATAGACGGTACGTTGCAAAGTAAACAGATTAGAGAAGTTAAAGTAGAGGATTTACTCAACCGTACACAAATAGAAATTTTCAATGATAAACTTGAACAATCGCTCCATGACAAGACGATATTGGTCACTGGCGCTGCCGGTTCTATAGGTGGTGAGATTTGCAAGCAATTGGCGCAGTATTCCTGTAAAAAATTACTGTTTGTAGATCAGGCAGAATCGCCTTTGTATGATATACAGATGGATTTGAAGAAGTACAACCATACCCATATAGATTACATTATTGCTGATGTGAGTAACCGGAATCGCATGGAAAAGATATTTACGTATTTTGATATAGATTATATTTTTCATGCAGCAGCCTATAAGCATGTGCCTATGATGGAAGATAATCCTTATGAAGCTATCAACGTCAATATTCTGGGTAGTAAGAATCTTATGGATCTTGCTGTGGAATACCAGGTGGGCAAATTTGTCATGGTCTCTACAGATAAAGCTGTAAATCCTACCAATGTTATGGGGGCGACTAAAAGAGCTGCAGAATTATACGCCCAGATCAAGAACAGGGAAGGTAAAACGAAATTTGTGACCACCCGTTTTGGGAATGTTCTCGGTTCTAATGGTTCAGTTATCCCGTTGTTTAAAAAACAGATAGAAAAAGGAGGCCCATTGACGGTGACGCATAAAGATATTTACCGTTATTTTATGACTATTCCGGAAGCCTGTCAATTGGTACTTGAAGCAGGGGTTATGGGAGAAGGTGGCGAAATATTCGTTTTTGATATGGGAGAGTCTGTAAGAATATTTGATTTGGCAAAAAACATGATACGTTTATCAAATTATGATTACCCTGAAGATATTGATATAGAGATTACGGGGCTCAGACCGGGAGAGAAATTATACGAAGAATTGTTACACAATTCAGAGACAACCATCCCTACCCATCACCCTAAAATCATGAAAGCAAAAAAAGGTACTTTTGATTATGCGGCTATCAATGAAAAAATAGAACGTTTTTACAGTATTGATTCACATGATAATATGGCTTTAATTAAAAACCTAAAATCTATAGTTCAGGAGTATAAGTCGCAAAATTCAGTATTTGAGCGCTTAGATGAATCTTCTGATAACTAATTCCTTAATCTCAAAAAATAAATTTAGATATGACTATTAGTGTTATTGGTAGTGGCTATGTCGGGCTTGTTACCGGAACTTGTTTTGCCGAAATGGGTAATCGCGTGATTTGTGTTGATATAGATGAGCAAAAAATAGAACGTCTTAAAAAAGGTATTATTCCTATCTATGAAAAAGGGTTGGGAAAAATGGTAGTCAGAAATATAGATAGGAAAAACTTGTTTTTCACAACCAGCCTTGAGAGTTCATTGACAGAAGCTGATATTGTTTTTATTGCCGTAGGTACACCTATGGGTGAAGACGGTAGTGCAGATTTGAGCCATGTCAAACAAGTAGCTAGGGAAATAGGTAACACTATGATCAAAGATCTTTGGATTGTCAATAAGTCTACAGTTCCGGTAGGAACGTCAAAAGTGGTTGCCAATGAAGTCCAAGAGGCTCTTGACCAAAGGGGTGTCAACTATAAATTTGAAGTCATCAGTAACCCTGAGTTTCTTAAAGAAGGTGATGCCGTAGCCGACTTTATGCAACCTGACCGGGTGGTCGTGGGGGCGCAATCTCAGGAAGCCATTGATGTGATGCATAGGCTTTACAAACCTTTTATGCAGCGTTCAGACCGTTTTATCGCTATGGATACTGCTTCGTCAGAAATGACGAAATACGCATCCAATGCCATGCTGGCGACCAAAATCAGCTTTATGAATGAAATGGCCAACATCTGCGAACGTGTAGGAGCAAATGTTAATATGGTACGTCTTGGTATTGGTAGTGATTCGCGTATAGGTTACAGTTTTATCTACGCCGGTGCAGGTTATGGTGGTAGTTGCTTCCCTAAGGATGTTCAGGCATTAATCAAAACGGCACACCAATACGACTATACACCCAAAATCCTCGAAGCAGTAGAAGAAGTTAACTATGCCCAAAAGCAAGTGCTCGGTAAAAAAATTATTCAGTATTTTGGGGCAGACCTTAAAGGTAAAACCATTGCAGTATGGGGATTGGCTTTTAAACCCGGAACCGATGATATGCGTGAGGCGAGTGCCATTACACTTATTAAATCTCTCACAGCTCAAGGTGCAAAAGTAGTGGCTTATGATCCCGAAGCTATGGATATGGCAAAATCATTCTATCTGAAAGATCAAGCCAATCTTGAATATGCCAAGGATAAATACGAGTGCATAGACCAAGCAGATGCCTTAGTCCTCGTTACCGAATGGAAAGAATTTCGTAGTCCGGATTTTGACTTAATCAAAGGCAAACTGAAATCTCCCGTGATTTTTGACGGCCGTAACCAGTATGATGCTATCGAGCTTCATCAACAGGGCTTTATTTATTTCCAGATAGGGGTTGCTGAATAGTAGGCAGTGTTTAGTTTGCAGTAAGCAGTGGGTAGTTTTGAGTTTTTCATTACAATAAATAAAACCCCAAAAGTACCCTGTTAAAAAACTAATGAATATGCTTATGTGCATGGTATGAAGAACGTACCAAAGCCCCACTTTCTACATGTCTGAAGCCCATTTTTTTACCTTCATCGTGATAGTATTGAAAGACATCGGGTGTCACGTATTCCTGAACCGGTAAATGCTGTTTGGTAGGTTGTAAATACTGTCCTATGGTGATAATGTCCACATCATTTTGGCGGAGATCCCACATGGTTTCCAAAACCTCGTCTCTGGTTTCACCCAAACCGAGCATAATTCCCGATTTTGTACGGTTAACACCTTGTGCCTTGAGGTATTTCAGAACTGCTAAGCTTCTATCGTATTTGGCTTGAATACGCACCTGACGGGTTAACCGTCTGACGGTTTCCATATTATGTGAAACGACTTCGGGTGCCACCGCAACAATTCTGTCCAAAAACTTTTCTATACCCTGAAAATCAGGAATAAGGGTTTCCATAGTTGTTCCGGGGTTTTCCCGTCTGATAGCTTTGACTGTTTCTGCCCAGATAATAGACCCCATATCGTCCAAATCATCCCTGTCAACAGATGTGATTACTGCATGTTTGATATGCATCAATTTGATGGAACGGGCGACCTTGTCCGGTTCAGCCCAGTCCACAGCATTGGGACGGCCGGTTTTTACACCGCAAAAGCCACAGGATCTGGTACAGATATTACCCAAAATCATAAAAGTTGCCGTGCCATCTGTCCAGCATTCACCCATATTAGGGCAACTGCCGCTCGTACAGATGGTATGAAGTTTATAGTCTTTAACCAGGGTGCGTAACGCGGTATATTTCTTACCGGTGGGTAATTTAACACGTAACCACTCGGGTTTTCTTGTTCTCTTTGTTTGCGTATTCATATGAATATATAATGTCAATAATACTTAGTTCCCTGTACACAAGTGAACTAAAGATTTACGTCTTGTATTTTGCTTTTTTACTGCCGGCGTACATATCGTAGCGGACAAATTTACAATCTAAATTTCCATTTTTCAAAGCCAAACGTCTACTGGTACGTAACCCTACAGATTTCAAGGCCTGAATATCAGAGGTGATAAACCAGACTACGGTGTCGGGATAATGCTGTTTAAGCGTATCACCGATCTTCTTGTAAAACGAATGCGTATCAATCTGTAAGCGCTCACCATAAGGCGGGTTAAAGAGTATCATGGTTGGGCCGTCCAGTTGTTTTTCAGTCTCAAAGAAATTCAATTGATAGACTTTAATAAAATCTTCCAGATTGGCTCGTTTGATGTTCTCTTTGGCTTTTACCACTGCCGACGGTGCTTTGTCAAAGCCCATGATCTTATGGGTGGGATTAACGATTTTTCGCATCAGGGATTGTCTGATGACTTCAAATAGCTCTGCGTCAAAATCAGACCATTTTTCAAAACCGAATTCTTTACGGTTGATATTCGCCGGAATATTGGCGGCTATCATTGCAGCTTCTATCAGAATCGTACCACTACCACACATGGGGTCGATAAAGTGTCGGCGACCTTTATAACCGGAAAGCATAATCATACCTGCCGCCAGGACTTCATTGATCGGGGCTATATTGGTGCGGTCTCTATAGCCGCGCTTGTGCAATGAATCTCCTGAACTGTCCAATGATACATGGCAAGTCTGATTAAAAATATGCACATGGATGCGTAAATCGGGATGTTTGAGATCGATATTAGGGCGTTTGCCCAGTTGTTCTCTGAACAAATCCACGATAGCATCCTTGGATTTTAAGCTGATATAATGTGAGTTGGAGGTAAACTGTTTAGAATTGACAACCGCATTAATCGCAAATGAACCTTGGACATTGATATATTCTAACCAGTTAATTTTTTTGATTTTGTTATAGAGTTCATCTTCGTGTCTTGCCGTAAAACTTTTAAGGGGTTTTAAGATTCGGATAGCCGTTCGTAAACTCATATTGGCTTTATACATAAATCCCTTGTCGCCCACAAAAGAAACCGACCTTACGCCTTTTTTGACGTCCATAGCTCCCAGAGCCTTCAGCTCTTCTGCGAGTACATCTTCGAGACCAAACAAGGTCGTTGCAGTCATGGTATAGTTCTTCATCTTTTTATCAATTAGAAGTGAGATTGTAGATTAGCAGGGATTTGTGATTAACAGCCCAAGTATTAAACAGAAATCTTAACTATTAATAGTAAAAGTGTCCCAATCCATACCTAGTGGGAATGATTGTCTGAAATCTTCCAATGACTGGTGGGATAAAGACACATGAGCCCAGGCTTCTTCATCGGGTTCTATTTCAGCCATGCGATGACCTTTAAAATCCAAAGCTGTGGTATTTCCCTGATAGTACAAGCCTTTGCCATCCACACCTATCCGGTTGACACCAACCACATAGGCTTGGTTCTCAATAGCCCGTGCAACGAGCAATTGCCTGAACGCATGGGCACGCGCTGAAGGCCAATTGGCAATGTAAATCAAGACATCATAGTCGTATTGACCGTTCTGAAATGTGTTTTTGGACCAAACGGGGAACCGCAGATCATAGCAAATCATTGGGCATATACGCCAACCGTTGAGTTCAACAATCAGGCGCTCTTTACCGCCGTCAAACTTTTTATGTTCGCCGCCATAGGTAAATAAATGCCGTTTGTCATAAGTCTGATAGTCACCATGCCTGTCCATAAAAAACAAACGGTTGTAATACTTGCCTTGTTCTTCGATAATCAAACTCCCAATGATGGCCAGATTATAGCGTTTGGCTTGCTCCTGAAGCCATGTGATGCTTTCCCCCTGCATAGTTTCTGCCACTTCCCGTGGTTCTGTTACAAAGCCGGTGGTAAACATTTCCGGTAGGACAACCAAATCCATTTGTTGCTTATTACTCTCTAACCATTGTTCTATTTTATAACAATTGTGTTTGGGATCTTTCCATGCCAAATCTAACTGGGCAAATGCAATATTTAAGTTTAACGTCTTCATAATTAACCAACGCAGATTATCTCTAAATTTTATTCAAAATTTCGGCCGCTTGTTCCAGTGTCTCTTCACCTTTAGCAAAACAGACACGTAACATATGGTTATCAGCCCTGTTATGGTAAAATGGTGAAACAGGAACAGTCGCCACGCCATATTCTCTGGTCAAACGTTTGGCAAAATCCAATTCACCTTCATTAGAGATGTTTTTATAATTCAATAACTGGAAGTAAGTGCCGTAACAAGGCATGATCTTGAACCTTGACAGTTTGACGGCTTCAGCAAAAAAGTCTCTTTTTTGTTGGAAAAAACCGGAGACATAGTTGTAGTTGTCCGGTTTTTGGATGAATTCTGATAGCGCCATTTGTACAGGTGTATTGACCGCAAAGGTCACAAACTGATGCACTTTACGCATTTCTGCCGTTAATTCTTTTGGTGCCATGACAAAACCGACTTTCCAGCCTGTAGCGTGAAAAGTTTTTCCAAAAGAACCTACAACAAAACTGCGTTGTGCCAACGTAGGATAAAAACAGACACTTTCATGTCTGGTGTCATCAAAAATAAGGTGTTCGTAAACCTCATCACTCAACACTACAATATCAGTATCTTCTGTCATTTTTTCCAAAGTCAATAAATCTTCAGGTTTTAACACGCTACCGGTAGGATTGTGAGGAGTGTTGATGATAATCATCTTTGTTTTATGATTGATCAAACTTTTAATTTCTTCCCAATTCACGGAATAATCCGGGACTTTCAATGATGAAAATCTCACAACACCGCCGCTCAGTTCTACTACAGGAGCATAACTGTCATACGCCGGTTCTATGATAATCACTTCATCACCCTGATGAATCATAGCCGTGATGATACTGAAAAGAGCCTCCGTTGCACCGGCAGTTATGGTGATTTCTGTATCGGGATTATAAGAGATGTTATAAGTGTCATACGCTTTTTGGGCAATGGCTTCTCTCAAAGCTAAAACGCCCGGCATAGGTGCGTATTGGTTAAACCCTTTTTTCATATACTGATGTACCAATTCAATAAGTTCCTGAGAAATAGGGAAATCCGGAAATCCTTGAGACAAATTGATGGCGCCGGTTTCATGGGCAAGACCGGACATCACTGCAAAAATAGAGGTCCCCATGTTCGGTAATTTGGAAGTTAATGTTTTTGGATAATTCATGGCGTTAAAATTGAAAAATTAAGGTGTAAAGATACAGCATTATAAGGGTTATATAAAAATTTAATTTGCAACCTTATGACTTCTTTATGGACAAAAGTTGGAGACTAATAGTATAAAACCTTGAAAAAGCTTATATTGAACTCTGATTCTGTAAAGTTAATAATTTCTAATTTTACACCAATAAAAGTGTCTCAATATGCTCATCGCAAAATTTATAGATTACCTTAAAATAGAAAAAGGATATTCGCCTCATACGCTTCTGGCGTACCGGAGGGATTTAGAGGACTTTTATGACTTTATAAAAACGACCTTTGATGTTCAGGATTTATCAGATGTTCAATATGTATATGTCAGATCCTGGATTGTGGATTTGATGGCAACCAATCATAAAACCACAAGTATCAACAGAAAGATAAGCACACTCAAATCATTTTATAAATTTTTGATGGCGATAGGTCAAATCACTGAAACCCCTATGGCCAACCACAAAGCTTTAAAACAAGACAAAAACATTGTGGTGCCTTTCTCTAAAAAAGAAATGCAGCAACTGTTTGCTCTCATGCCGGAGGAGACCTTTGAGGATGTGCGTGACAAACTTATTCTGGAATTGTTGTACGCAACCGGTATGCGGCGGGCGGAGTTAGTCGGTTTGACAACCAAAGATGTGGATTTTTCATTAAAACAAATAAAGGTAATGGGTAAGCGGGAAAAACAACGCTATATTCCACTATTAGACAACACCATAAATCTTATACACAGATATTTGGAGATGAAGCAAGAAATCCCTTCCACCTCTGATGTTTTGATAATCACCGCTGAAGGTCAACCCGTAAAGGCGTTTAAGGTGTATGATATAGTCAGAAAGAATATGGCGTTGGTCAGCACAAAGGACAAACGCAGTCCTCATGTATTGCGTCATGCTTTTGCCACCCATCTGTTGGATGAAGGTTTGGATTTACATACAGTCAAAGAATTGTTAGGTCATGCAAGCCTCGCATCTACGCAAGTATATACACACTCAAGTTTAAAAAAAATAAAAGGGGTTTATCAAAAATCACATCCGCGTAACCGTTAATATTTTTGATTTTTTTAATTCTTAATTGATTTTTTTGTTGTAAATTAGCAATGAATTAAATCTATAGTATCCTAACCATTAATTTTTAATACTATGTAATCAGTCACTGTAAGAAAAGTCCCGATTTATCAGAGACTAAATGTTTACGTTCTTGTACTTAATTCTTAATTTATTAACTAAAAACCTATACTATGAACATCCAAATTCAAGCAGTCAATTTTAATGCTGATAAAAAATTAGTTAAACTTATAGAAGATAAAATTCAATCGCTTACCAGATATTATGATCGTATAGTAGGAGCTGAAGTTTACTTAAAAGTTCAAAAAACAAGTGAAAAAAACAATAAGTCCTTAGATTTAAAAATTTCTATTCCGGGAAATGACCCTGTAGTGAAAAAAACTTCAAATACTTTTGAAGATGCTCTTTTACAGGCTATTAGTGCTATGAAAAATAATTTAAAACGTTTAAAAGAGAAACAAAGAGAGTAGAAGTGGGGAAAAATTTTCAAAAAAATCAATATTTTTTTTGGGAGAAAGATAAATTGTATTACATTTGCAGACCGTTAAAAAGCGGTCTGTATTATATGCCGATGTAGCTCAGTTGGCCAGAGCAGCTGATTTGTAATCAGCGGGTCGTGGGTTCGAATCCCTCCATCGGCTCTTAGTTCTTTATAATATAAGACAGGTGAGATACTCAAGTGGCCAACGAGGGCAGACTGTAAATCTGCTGCGCAAGCTTCGGAGGTTCGAATCCTCCTCTCACCACAAAGAAGTAAGAAATGAGAAGTGTGTAGTGCTTCATTCCCTAAATAATTACTGGGATTTATTTCTCACTTTTATGCGGGAGTAGCTCAGTTGGTAGAGCTTCAGCCTTCCAAGCTGATTGTCGCGGGTTCGAGCCCCGTCTCCCGCTCAGATTTTAAGCTTTTATTAGTTTAACATCACAAAGAGCGGCGGGTGATACTACTTGGAATTCGCTCTTTTGCTACGCCGACGTAGCTCAGGGGTAGAGCGTTTCCTTGGTAAGGAAGAGGTCACGGGTTCAAATCCCGTCGTTGGCTCTTTATTTTACCCAAAGTTAATAAGTATATTAAAGATTAACACAAATATAAATTAAGTAAAACTAGTAATTATGGCTAAAGAAACTTTTGATAGGTCCAAACCGCACTTGAATATAGGTACTATTGGACACGTAGATCACGGTAAAACTACATTGACAGCTGCGATTACGTTAGTGCTCTCCAGAAAAGGACTTTCTGAAGTTAAAGCATTTGACGCTATTGATAACGCACCTGAAGAAAAAGAAAGAGGTATTACAATTAACACTGCACACGTAGAGTATCAAACAGAAAATCGTCACTATGCACACGTTGACTGTCCTGGTCACGCCGACTATGTTAAAAACATGGTAACTGGTGCTGCTCAGATGGATGGTGCAATCCTTGTGGTTGCTGCAACAGACGGTCCTATGCCTCAAACACGTGAGCACATCCTTTTAGGAAGACAGGTTGGTATTCCTCGTATCGTTGTGTTTATGAACAAAGTAGACTTGGTAGACGATGAGGAATTGTTAGAATTGGTTGAAATGGAAATCAGAGACTTATTGTCATTCTATGAGTATGACGGTGATAACTCTCCTGTTATTCAAGGATCAGCACTTGGTGCATTAAATGGTGAGCCACAATGGGAAGAAAAAGTTATGGAGTTGATGGCCGCTGTTGACAGCTGGATTGAATTACCTCCACGTGACGTTGATAAAGATTTCTTGATGCCTGTTGAGGACGTATTCACAATTACAGGTCGTGGTACAGTTGCTACCGGTCGTATAGAAAGTGGTGTTGCTAACACTGGTGACCCTGTTGACATCATCGGTATGGGTGCTGAAAAATTACACTCTACTATTACAGGTGTTGAAATGTTCCGTAAAATCCTTGATAGAGGTGAAGCCGGAGATAACGTAGGTCTATTGTTGAGAGGTATTGACAAACACCAAGTAAAAAGAGGTATGGTTCTTTGTAAACCAGGCTCTGTTAAACCACACGCTAAATTTAAAGCTGAGGTTTATATCTTGAAAAAAGAAGAGGGTGGACGTCACACACCATTCCACAACAACTACCGTCCTCAGTTCTATGTAAGAACAACTGACGTAACAGGTAATATCCAATTACCGGAAGGTGTTGAAATGGTAATGCCTGGTGATAACTTAAGTATTACAGTTGAACTTCACCAAGCTATCGCTCTAAACGTTGGTTTGCGTTTTGCAATCCGTGAAGGTGGTAGAACAGTAGGTGCAGGTCAGGTAACTGAATTGTTAGATTAATCTATCAATGACATAAATAATACAATAAAGGTGTTCCGAGCTTATCGGGGTACCTTATTGTATTGTTATAGATAAATATATTTTCAGACTTTGTAAAAAGTCTGTTTTACGGGTGTAGCTCAGCTGGCAGAGCATTGGTCTCCAAAACCAAGTGTCGGGAGTTCGAATCTCTCCACCCGTGCTTTTGGCAATCAATAAAGATTTATTTGATGAATAATTTAGCTCAATATGTCAAAGCTTCTTTTAAAGAATTAAGAGAGCATATGACTTGGATAACTTGGGAAGAAGCACAAAAATCAACTGTAGTTGTTGCAGTATTCACAGTGATTTTTGCGCTACTCATTTTCTTGGCTGATAAAGCATTTCAAAACGTGCTTTCCGGCTTATTTAAAATATTTTAAAAAACATTATGTCTGATATAGTAAAAAAATGGTATGTGGTCAGAGCCATGGGTGGGCAGGAAAACAAGGTGAAAACTTACCTTGAGAACGAAATTGCCCGTCTTGGTATTCAAGACTATATAGAAACTGTTTTGGTGCCTACAGAAAAGGTTATTCAGATACGAAATGGAAAAAAATACAACAAAGAACGTGTTTATTTTCCGGGCTATGTTATCATACAAGCCAATCTAAGTGGCGAAGTGCCACACATCATCAAATCTATTCCCGGAGTATTAGGTATGTTAGGAGCTGAGAAAGGTGGAGATCCGGTGCCTTTGAGAAAATCTGAAATTAACAGAATGCTCGGTAAAGTGGATGAATTGGCTGTAGCCAATGAAAATATTGTTATTCCATTTGTCTTAGGTGAAACGGTAAAAGTTATTGACGGGGCATTCAATGGATTTGAAGGAACGATAGAAAAGATCAATGAAGAAAAGCGTAAGCTGGAAGTTATGGTGAAAATTTTCGGTAGAAAAACACCATTAGAACTCAGCTATATGCAAGTAGAGAAGATTTAGAAAAAAAATGTTACGCAAGTATAATTAGATACGCGCTCAAGCGCTTCCAATTTTTGAGAACGTATCGCATTGTTAAACAAGAATGGCAAAAGAAGTATCTAAAGTAGTTAAACTACAAGTACGAGGTGGTCAGGCAAACCCTTCACCACCAGTTGGTCCGGCTTTGGGTGCTGCAGGTGTAAACATTATGGAGTTCTGTAAGCAATTTAATGCCAGAACTCAGGATAAACAAGGTAAAGTATTACCTGTGGTTATCAATGTTTATAAAGACAAATCATTTGATTTTGTAGTTAAAACACCACCGGCAGCAGTTCAATTATTAGAACAAGCCAAAATTAAATCAGGATCAGGAGAGCCAAACCGAAGTAAAGTAGCAACCGTTACTTGGGATCAAGTAAGAACGATAGCTGAAGATAAAATGCAAGATCTCAACTGTTTTACAGTTGAATCAGCCATGAAAATGGTCGCAGGTACAGCACGTTCTATGGGTATCAGAGTAAAGGGAACAGCTCCTTTTTAATTAATTAAAACATTTATTTAATGGCTAAATTAACTAAAAAACAAAAAGTAGCTCACTCCAAACTCGACCGTACCCAATCCTATTCACTCGCTGAAGCGGTAAAATTGGTCAAAGAAGTATCAAGCACAAATTTCGACGCTACTGTCGATATTGCTGTAAGATTATCTGTTGACCCGAGAAAAGCCGACCAGATGGTGAGAGGTGTAGTATCACTACCCCACGGAACGGGAAAAAGCGTAAGAGTTTTGGCATTAGTTACACCCGATAAAGAGGA
>PDWI01006950.1_pt1 | contig 13982 bp, 14 predicted proteins | sample 1430891 | NCBI WGS metagenome assembly PDWI01 (sample SAMN01162508, study PRJNA174530) | Oral metagenome, whole genome shotgun sequencing project. | biome: Marine environment; feature: Marine mammal; material: Swab sample of the gingival sulcus; isolation source: swab sample of gingival sulcus...
ATGAAGGGAGTATAAGATGGCAAATAACGTAGGTAAAGTGGTTCAAATCATAGGAGCTGTTCTTGATATTAGATTTGATCCTGATAGCCTTCCTGAAATAAATCATGCCATTAAAGTAGATTATAATGATATTCATGTTGTGGCAGAAGTAGCGCAACATATTGGAGATTCTACTGTAAGATGTATAGCGATGTCACCAACAGATGGATTAGTTAGAGGAATCGACGCTGTACATACAGGTGCACCTATTGAAGTGCCTGTTGGAGAAAAGGTATTAGGAAGACTTATAAACGTTCTTGGTGAAACAATTGACGAAAAAGGTCAAATAGAGTCAGAAGAAAAGTGGTCGATTCATAGACAAGCACCATCCTTTGATGAGCAACAAACGACAACCGAAATATTTGAAACTGGTATTAAGGTTGTTGATATGCTTTGTCCTTATGTTAAGGGTGGTAAAATCGGTCTATTTGGTGGTGCCGGTGTTGGTAAAACAGTTCTTATTCAGGAACTTATTAACAATATTGCCAAAGAACATGGTGGATTATCAGTTTTTGCAGGTGTAGGAGAACGTACCAGAGAAGGTAACGACCTATATTATGAAATGATTGATTCAGGAGTTATTGATAAAACATCAATGGTATTTGGTCAGATGAACGAACCACCTGGAGCAAGAATGAGAGTTGCTCTAACGGGACTTACTATGGCAGAGTATTTTAGAGACAAAGAAAACAAAGACGTGTTACTATTTGTAGATAACATATTTAGATTCACTCAGGCAGGTTCTGAGGTGTCGGCACTATTAGGTCGTATGCCTTCAGCTGTTGGTTATCAGCCAACACTTGCTACGGATATGGGTGATTTACAAGAGAGAATTACATCAACTAAATCTGGTTCAATTACATCAGTTCAAGCGGTATATGTGCCAGCGGACGACTTAACAGACCCAGCACCAGCGACAACGTTCTCTCACCTTGATGCACAAACGGTTCTTTCAAGAAAGATATCTGAGATGGGTATTTACCCTGCGGTTGACCCATTAGATTCGTCATCAAGAATTCTATCACCAGAAATTGTTGGTGAAGAGCATTATAAGGTTGCTAGAGATGTAGGAGAAGTACTACAAAGATATGAAGAATTACAAGATATTATTGCGATTCTTGGTATGGACGAATTATCTGATGAAGACAAAATAGTTGTTGCTAGAGCAAGACGTATTCAGCGTTTCTTATCACAGCCATTCCACGTTGCAGAGCAATTTACAGGTATGGAAGGTGTTTATGTTCCTTTAGAAGAAACAATCAAAGGATTTAAAGAAATCTTAGAAGGTAAGCACGATGATTTACCTGAGCAGGCATTTTTAATGGTTGGTACTATTGAGGAGGCTGTTGAAAAGGCTAAAAAAATAAAAGGAGAATAAGGTGGCTAATAAAATTCATATTGATATCACGTGTTCTGATAATAACTTTTATTCAGGAGACGTTGAAATGTTTATATTTAAAGCCTTAGATGGCGATATGGGGATAATGTATAATCATCAGCCTCAGGTTGCCCTTGTAAATATAGGTCCTTTTAAAATAATTCAGGATGGTAACAAAAAAGTTGGTTCCATGGCAGGTGGTTTTGCACACGTGGATGGAAAAAGCATAACTGTTATAACAGATAGTGTAGAATGGGCTGAAGAAATTGATATAGACCGTGCAGAAAAAGCTAAGACAAGAGCTGAGGAAAGACTCAGTAAAAAATCGGATGATATTGATATCAAAAGGGCAGAACTTGCATTAAAAAGAGCAGTTAACAGAATACAAATCGCAAAAAGATAAAATTTATGGACAGGGTGCTAATAACACCCTGTTTTTTTATTATCTTTTTTACGATTTTACATAGATTTTACATTACTTATCTTTTTGATTTTACATTTCTCTTTTAGAATGAAATTAAAGATAGCAAGAGAGCTATCAAGTAAACAAAATTTAACAAGGAGATTATAATGAAAAATCAAAACAAAATGGTATCAAAATTATTAACAGTAACTTTACTATTAACGCTTGTACTTGGTTTAGGTGCATGTTCAAAAGAATCCAAGGATTCAAGTGATTTGCAGGGAAGTGATTCAGCTTCAGCCAGTATTACAGTAGTATCAAGAGAAGATGGTTCTGGTACAAGAGGCGCCTTTGTTGAACTAACTGGCGTTATAGATGGTAAAAATGATATGACTACGCAAACGGCAGTTTTTCAAGATGGTAACGGTAAAGTAATAGAAACAGTTAAAAACGATCCTAATGCTTTAGGATATGCTTCATTAGGTTCAGTATTAGATTCAGAAGAAGTAAAAGTGTTAAAAGTGGATGGCATAGAGGCCAGTGGCGAAAATATTTTAGATGATAAGTATTCAGTTGCTAGGCCTTTTAATATTGCTTGGAAAAAGGGCGAAGAAAAAACAGAGCAGGCTGAAGACTTTGTCAGATTTATTTTTTCAAAAGAAGGTCAAGAAATTGTTAGCTATAAGGATAAGTATATTACAATAGACCCAGATGCTAAAACTTTTGATAAGCCAGCAAACGTTGAAGGTGAAATTATGGTAACTGGTTCAACGTCGGTAGCTCCTTTGATGGAAAAACTGGCAGAAGGTTATATGGCTGTAAATCCAAAGGTAGTTATTAAGGTTTCATCGACTGGTTCATCAGCTGGAATGAAGGACGCTATAAATGGTAATAATGATATTGGGATGGCATCAAGAGAACTGAAAGATAATGAAAAGGCAGAACTTGAATATACTGTAATAGCAAAAGATGGAATTGCGATGATAGTTAATCCAGCTAATAAACTGGATGATATTAGTCTTGAAAACATCAAGAAAATATATCGTGGAGAACTTAGTGAATGGGGAGCAATACAATAAGCACAAGGCTTATAGGAGCTAAGATGAATACAAAAGATAATAGAACATTTTTAGAAAAATTAGCAAGTATATTCATTGCATTAGCTACAATTACATCAATTGTAGCGCTAGCTTTTATTTTATACTTTATATTTTCTGAAGCAATTCCCAAAATTATGGATATTGGTATCAGTGAATTTATATTTGGCTTAGAGTGGAGACCAACATTTGAACCGCCACTATATGGTATATTCCCGATGATAGTGGGAAGTATTTGTGCAACCTTTGGGGCGATTTTAATAGGTTTACCAATTGGCTTATTTGTAGCAATGTATATGGCGTTTTATGCACCAAAGAATATATATTCCTTTTTAAAGTCCGGTGTTAATTTGTTGGCGGGTATTCCTTCGATTGTCTATGGCTTGTTCGCATTAACAGTGGTAGTTCCTTTTATAAGAAACACCTTTGGTGGAACAGGCTTATCACTACTTGCAGCAATAATAGTACTTGCCTTTATGATACTACCGACTGTAATTTCGCTATCTGAGTCGGCTTTACGGTCTGTTCCTAAAGTATATTACGAGGGGGCGATTGGGCTTGGCTCAAGCAAGGAAAGAGCGTTATGGACAGTTGTCTTACCGTCTGCAAAATCAGGTATATTTTCTGCCATAATACTCGGCGTTGGAAGGGCAATAGGCGAAACAATGGCTGTTGCGATGGTTGCTGGAAATCAGCCGCTGGTACCAGGCTCTTTACTAGATGGGATAAGAACTATGACAATCAATATTGTCCTAGAAATGAAATATGCTGGGCAAGACCACACAAAAGCTTTAGTTGCAACAGGTGGCGTTTTGTTTATATTTATATTACTTATCAATTTAGCCTTTAATTTTGTAAGAGCAAAAGGAGAGAAGAATCAATGACAAAAAAACAAAAAGCATTCTCCATTGTAATGAAAATGTTAACCTATTTATCGGTAACTTTTACTTTTTTAACGCTTGGTGGAATCATCTTGTATGTTGCGTATAAGGGAATACCTCAGCTTAATTTATCAATGTTTTCACTTCACTATACTACTGAAAATTTATCGATGTTACCGTCAATAATAAATACTATGACTGTAATTGCTATCACCCTTGTGTTAAGCGTGCCAATAGGTGTAGCTACTGCTATATATCTAGTAGAATACGCCAACAAAAATAGTAAATTTGTTAAACTAGTTAGATTATCCACCGAAAGCTTACAAGGTATTCCTTCTATAATGTATGGCTTGTTTGGTTACATCTTCTTTGTTACAACGCTTGGGCTAGGCTATTCTTTAATTGCAGGAACGTTTACGATGACCATTATGGTTTTACCTTTAATAATAAGAGCAACCGAAGAAGCCTTGCTATCTATTGATGACAGTTTAAGAATGGCAAGTTATGCGTTAGGTGCAAGAAAGCTTAGAACGATATTTGTTGTGGTTATTCCCTCAGCTATGAATGGAATTATTTCAGGAATAATTTTAGCAATTGGTAGAATATTTGGTGAAACGGCAGCCTTAATATTTACAGTTGGTTCGTATGCGCAAATTGCTAGTCCAACAAAGACTGGTTCAACTCTAGCTATTTTTATGTGGAATTTGGCGGCAGAGGGGCATCACACTGAAAAAGCCTATGCAGCAGCCTTTATTTTGCTACTTATTGTCATGTTAATAAATGCCTTATCATCAAAACTTGCCTTAAAATTAGGAGGAATCAGTAATGAATGAGAATATCATTAAAATACAACAATTTAACGCGTATTATGGGAAGTTTCATGCCATAAAAAACGTTTCTATGGATATCGAAAAAAACAAAGTAAATGCTTATATTGGACCATCTGGTTGTGGAAAATCTACAATTTTAAAGTCTATTAACAGAATGAATGACTTGGTTTACGGTTTTAAGAAAACTGGTGAAATTCTATTGGAAGGGCATGATATCAATTCACAGTATGATGAATACAAGCTGAGAAAAGATGTTGGCATGGTTTTTCAACAACCAAACCCTTTTCCAAAGTCAATATACGATAATGTGGCCTTTGGACCAAGAACTCATAATATAAATAATAAAAAAGATTTAGATATCATTGTAGAAACATCACTTAAACAGGCTGCCATTTGGCAAGAGGTTAAAGATAAGTTGAATAAATCAGCTCTTGCCCTATCAGGTGGTCAGCAGCAGAGAATTTGTATTGCAAGAGCGCTAGCTGTAAAACCCAAAATAATTTTACTTGATGAGCCAACATCAGCGCTTGATCCGGTGTCAACCAATAAAATAGAGGAACTTGTTATTAAACTCAAAGAAGACTATACAATTATCATTGTTACCCACAATATGCAACAGGCGGCTAGAATATCTGATAATACATCATTTTTCCTAAATGGCGAATTGATAGAACATGGTGAAACAGGGAATTTATTTTCTTCGCCTAAAAATAAGCAAACAGAAGATTATATAACGGGCAGATTTGGTTAAATAGAAGCATTTTTAAGCTAGAATTAGAGTGGGAGGTAACATGAGTACAAAAATAGAACAAGGAATTAAAAATTTAAAAGAAGAACTCATCTACATGGGTGCTTTATGTGAAAGAGCAATTAGTATTGCTATCAGGTGTGCGATTTACTTTGATTGTGATGAAATTGAAAAAGTTTATGAAATGGAGTCAGAAACAGATAAGTTAGAAAAGAGTATCGAAAATAATTGTATGGAGCTTTTGTTACAGCATAATCCTTTCGCATCTGATTTTAGAATGATATCTTCTGCTTTAAAGATGATTTCGGATTTTGAAAGAATTGGTGATCAGGCGCAAGATATAGCAGAACTTTCTAAACATATCGTATCTCATAATAGTAACGTTTCTACCTTGGTTAAGGAGATGGCTAAAGAAGTTATAGATATGTTAAAAATGACGGTTGATGCTGTTGTTAATGAAGACTTAGCCTTGGCAAAAGTAATTATTGAAAGGGATGATGTGGTCGACCTATTCTTTGATAAGGTAAAGTATGATATAATTAACTTGCTTTCAGAAAATAAAGAAGAAGGCGAAGTAGTGCTAGATGTATTTTTAGTTGCTAAATACCTTGAAAGAATTGCTGACCATTGTACTAATCTTTCGGAATGGCTAGTGTATTCTATAACTGGAGTTCATAAATAAATATCTTGGTAAGAGAGGGATTATTTTGATTGTATTTTTAGAAGATGATGAGTCGATCAGAGAACTCGTTTTATATGCTCTTGAAAAAGCAAAGTTAGATGCGATAGCTTTTGCAACAGTTAGTGAATTTGAAGACTATATTTATGTAAATCAGGCTGATATCATATTGTTAGATATTATGTTGCCGAAAAAAAGTGGCTTAGAGATTTTAAAAGAATTGAAGAGGCATTCAAAAACTCATGATATACCAGTTATCATGCTAACAGCAAAAAGCCAAGAATACGATAAGTTAATCGGGCTTGACGGCGGAGCAGATGATTATATAACTAAGCCTTTTAGTGTTATGGAACTAATTTCTAGGATAAACGCCGTTTTAAGAAGATATAAAAAAACAAGTACATTACAATATGCAAATGTCAAGATATATGATGATAAGCACCTTGTAACAGTTGATGACAGGGGTGTAACACTAACTTTAAAGGAATATGAGCTTTTAAAATTATTGCTACAAAATAAAAATATAGTGATGTCAAGAAATGCTCTTTTAAACAGTGTTTGGGGTTATAACTTTGATGGTGAAACCAGAACAGTAGATGTTCATATTCGTTCACTTAGAACAAAGTTAAAGAGTGCGAGTCAGTTGATAAAAACAGTACGTGGTGTTGGTTACGTGATTGGTGGAGGTAATGATGCAGAAGAAGATAAATAGGTATATGTTTACCCTTGCAATGCTTATCTTGATTGCTTCTGTGAGTACGCTAACTATTGTTTTTTACAATAATGCTGTCAGTGATGAAATAAATAGTCAAAAAGCGAAGCTGCATTTTTTAAAAAAAGCTTATGAATTAAATGATTTAGCTTATTTTGATAATATTGAAAGTAGTGGTAATAGAATTACCATTATTGATAAAAATGGTTCTGTGGTTTATGATAATGAAGTAGATAGTAGTAAGATGGAAAATCATGCAGATAGAGAAGAAGTGGTAGGTGCTATTACTAATGGTATTGCTAGTTCATATCGCTTTTCTGATACCAAGTATGAACATAGATTATATTCAGCAATTCTCTTAGATAATGGTATGGTGTTAAGAATCTCTAAGCCTAGAACAATCATCTTTAATTCAATTATAGAATTTCTAAAGTATAGTATTATAATAATTATCTTGACTGTTTTACTCAGTTTTATCTATTCAAAGAGAACCTCAAAAAAAATTCTTGTTCCCTTTAAAAACATAAATCTCGATAAACCCTTAGAAAACAATGTCTATGATGAATTGTCTCCGTTTTTAATAAAAATAGACACCCAGTATAAAAAAATAGATAGTCAATTAGAAAATATTAAAATTAAGAATCAGCAAATAAAGCATATAATTGAAAATATTAGCGAGGGTATTATCGTTATCTCACATGATAATTCAGTTTTACGTATGAATAGTATAGCTTCTAAACTAACAGGGATCAAAGAAAATGAATATTTTTTAAATTCGTGCAGAATTATAGAATTAAAAAATGCAGTTGAGTCCGCCTTACAAGGTCAAAGTTCAAGAGAAAAAATCAAAATAAATAATAATATTTATATCTTAGAAGCTTCTTCTGTTCCACTTGATAATAACGATTATGGCGTGTTTATTAGTATTAGAAATATAGATGAAGAAGAAAACAGGGAAAAAATGAGACGTCAATTTACTGCTAATGTGTCGCATGAACTAAAGACTCCTTTAACATCAATTATGGGGACAGCTGAACTCTTTAGTGAAAATTTGATTAGCGGTAAAGACACCATCAAATTTGGTAAAAAAATATACAATGAGTCATATAGACTGCTAAATATGATTGAAGATATGATAAAATTGTCGATGCTTGATGAAAATATCATGATGAATTTTGAGAAGGTAGAATTGAGTAGGGTAGTCTTAAATGTTATAGAAGAATTACAAGCGAATGCGAGTAAGCATCAAATTAAAATTGTGCATAAACTAGAAGAACTTGAAATAAGCGGGATTAGTAACCTTATACATGATATGCTTTATAACTTAATCGACAATGCCATTAAATATAATAATGAAAATGGTTTTGTTGAAATAAATGGCTATGAAGAAAATGCTAAAAAAATAATAGTTGTTAAGGACAGTGGTATAGGAATTAAAGAAACTGAATTTAACAATATTTTTGAACGATTTTATAGAGTGGATAAAAGTCGTTCCAAAGAAACTGGTGGAAGCGGGCTTGGTTTATCGATTGTTAAACATATCGCTTTGATACACAATGCTAGTATAGAGCTTTACAGCGAAGGTAAAAACAAGGGGTCTGAGTTTAAAGTTATTTTTTGATTGTTATCTAGAGCAAAGTTGATAGGTCTTACTAATTAACGGAGGGTGATATGACAAAAGAAGAAAAAGAAGATATGGTGTGGGCTATGCTACAATGTTATGAACCAATGGAAAAAATGGTGGCGATGTCTGGTATCTCAGAGAAAGAAATATTAAAAATAGTAAAAGAAAATAACTTTGATTTGTCATATCTATAAAATATGATTAAATTATAATATAATAAGTAAATTGAATGTAAAGTTCATAATTTTAATAAAATTGCATTTTTATGATATAAAATAAGTTAAAATATATAAAAAAAAACAAAAACTTATAAAGAAAATATAGCTTAAAAAGTTTAAAAATACATATTTTCATATGATAAGAATTATCAACAAATAAAAATTGTTAAAAAAACTTGAAAAACGCATAAATTTATCAAAAAAGCATTGACAAAAAATGAACTAAGGTATAAAATTATTTTAGCAAGAGACTGAAATAAAATTTCGGTCGTGTGGCGATTAGAGGAAAGGTATGGTGATATTGTGAAAAAAATAACGAAATGGAGTGCTTTCACAGCCGTATTTGGTGTAGCAGCCGTATTATTTGGTTCTCATGCGGGCGGAGGTTTTGCCACAGGTAACCAAGAAAGTCAGTTTTACGTTCAGTATGGCTGGGTTGCGCCTATCACAGCAGTTCTTGCTATGATTCTTTTAACGGTTGCACTTAGGGAAGCAATTGTTATGTATAATAACAATGATTGTAAAAACTATAAAGACCTTTTTAGAACACTATGGAGTCCTTATCCACAGTTAGAGATTCTTTGGGAAATTTATTATTACTTAATGGTTACAATAGCTGTTGGTGCTGTTATCGCAGCTTCTGCATCTGTTTTTGAAACATTAGGTATCAATTATTTCTTAGGAATTATAATTGTAAGTTTAGTTTTGTTATTACTTACAATATTTGGGGCTAAAGTTGTTACCAATGCAGCGGGTATTATGTCTGTAATTATTTTAATATGCTGTTTCTACATATTTGTTACAGGTATTGATATTAAGTCAGCAGAGATTGGCAGAATACTTTCAACCCATGATTGGATGGGATATGAGGGAAGTAAATTGAAACCTTTCTTAGTAATATTTATATATGCAGGTTTTCAATCAGTTGTTATTCCTACTTTGACAGCTAGTTCAAGAGAAATGCTTACAAGTAGAAAGCAAGCAAGTTATGCTATGTTTGTTTCTTTCATTATGAACGCAATTGCATTAGGTTTGGCTGTAACAATGATTCTTGGTTGGCATCATGATATAGTAGCTTCTGGTTCTACTCAGGTTCCAACATTATTTGTTGCTCAGCACGTTGGTAGTGATGCGATACTTATTGCTTATGAATTATCACTATTCTTATGCTTAATGTCAACAGGTGTTGCTTGTATTTTTGGTATGGTTAACCGATTCCAAGACGCTAAAGGTTTGAGTTTTCTCAAGTCAAGATTGCAAAGAAGAATATTTGTTACTATTATTATAATTGCAGTTGCAATGGCAATCTCAACTTTAAAGTTAACTGCAGTTGTTAAGTATGGTTATGGTAACTGTGGTATATTTGGAATATTTACAATAGTTATTCCTTTCTTGACTATTGGTGTATACAAAAACAGAAAGTTTAAGAAAGAAAATCCTGACCACAAGTGGTATGCGCAACGTGTGCTAGACGGAGAGGTTGAGGACGAAGAATAGAATTATTTAATATTGTTAATAATGGCTTGTTCAATATTGGGCAAGCCTTGTTATAGTTTTATTAGGCTAAATTAAAATTAGGAGGTAGAGTATAATGGCTAGAGATGGATTACCTTTGGAGGGCGTGAAAGTTGTAGAGTATGCTAACTTTGTTGCTGCTCCAGCATGTGGTAGATTACTTGCAGACTGGGGTGCTGAGGTTATTAAAATTGAACCACAAGAAGGCGACACTATGAGACATGTTGGTTTTCAGTGGAATTTCCCTACAGCAGAAGACGAAAATGCATTTTTTGAAATTGAAAACTCAGGTAAAAAAGGCATTGTTGTAGATACACGTACAAAAGAAGGTGTAGAAGTTATCTATAAACTTTTAGAAGATGCTGATGTATTTTTAACAAACACTAGACAAAAAGCATTAGATAAGAGTGGTTTGAACTATGATGAAGTGAAGAAACGTTGTCCACATATAGTTTATGCACACTTACTAGGATATGGAGAAAAAGGTCCTGCTAAAGATAACCCAGCATTTGACTACACAGCATATTTCTCAAGAGGTTCAGTTTCTATGGCTCTTATGGAAAAAGGAACTTCACCTTGTGTTCCTATGGCTGGTTTAGGTGATCACTACGCTGGTTCAACATTAGCTGGTGGTGTAATGGCTGCTTTATATAAAGCAAAACAGACTGGTAAGGGAGAAAGAGTAACAGTTTCTTTATTCCACACAGCAGTTTATGGAATGGGTATTCCAATTTGTGCAGCTCAGTATGGATATGAAGCTCCTATTAGTCGTAAAAATCCACCAAATCCATTAAATACTACTTTTGAATGTTCAGATGGTACTTGGATACAGCTTGCTTTCTTCCAATATGACAAGTGGTTCCCTGGCTTCTGTAACATAGTTGTAGAAAGACCAGATTGGATTGGTACTAAGTTTGCTTCATTTAAAGAAGCATGTAAAGCTGTTGATGAATTTGTGCCACTACTTGAAGCTGAATTTATAAAGAAACCAGCTGATGAGTGGTGTAAGAGATTACAAGAAGCAGGTATTCCTCATGAAAAACTTGCTTTACCTAAAGATGTTCTTGAAGACGAACAGTGTTGGGCAAATAATTACCTAATTAGACACACTTATGATAGTGGGAATGAAGGTATCATCTTTAATACACCTGTTATGTTCACTGAAAATGCTAGAGAGCAATATGATCCAGCACCAAGACTAGGTGAACATACAGACGAACTTTTAAAACGAGCTGGCTATGATGATAAAGCAATCGCTAGCCTAAAAGAAGGTAATTTTATAAAATAGTTGAGAAAGGATATGTTGTTATCAATTTATAACAACATATATGGGGGAGGTGTTTTAAATGGCAGAAAATAAAGATGCTAAGGTAAAAGCAGAAGCTAAACCTGAAGTTGAGGGCGAAGAAAAAAAAGATGCTAAAACTGTTATTGCTGAACTTTTAGCTGAACAGTATGATAATGCGTTTAAAGCAAAGGAAGCTGGTATTCCAGTAGGTTGGTCTACCTCAGTTTTTCCACAGGAATTAGCAGAAATTTTTGATTTATGTTTGCTTTATCCGGAAAATCATGCTGCTGGTGTTGCTGCTAAAAAAGAGTCACTTGAATTATGTGATTTAGCAGAAAAAGAAGGTTATTCAATAGACCTTTGTGCTTACGCAAGAACAAATTTTGGTCTTTTAATTAAGGGGCATTCTGATGCCTTGCCAATGCCTGAGCCTGATTTCTTATGCTGCTGTAACAATATTTGTAATGAGGTAATAAAGTGGTATGAAAATATCTCGAGGGAACTTAATATACCACTAATTATGATAGATACTACTTATAACTTTGAATATGAGGTTTCAGATAGTAGAATTAAATATCTAAGAGGACAGTTTGAAGAAGCTATTAGACAATTAGAAAAGATTTCTGGTAAGAAATTTGACCCAGAGAGACTAAGAGAAGTAATGCGAATTTCTTCTAAAAATGGTAAGTTATGGAAATACTCAATGAGCTTGCCTCAAGGTAACTTCCCTTCTCCTATGAACGGTTTTGACCTGTTTAATTACATGGCTGTAATCGTTTGTGCAAGAGGTAAGAAAGAAACTACTGAAGCATTCGAACTTTTGATAGAACACCTAGAAGATAACGCTGCAAAAGGATTGTCGTCGTTTAGAGGCGAAGAAAAATATAGGATCATGATGGAGGGCATACCTTGCTGGCCATATATTGGATTCAAGATGAAGTCGCTTGCTAAAAAAGGTGTGAACATGACAGGTAGTGTTTATCCACACGCATGGGCACTTGTTTATGAAGAGAACGATTTAGATGGTATGGCAAGAGCATATAGCTCAATGTTTAATAACGTAAATATTGAAAAAATGGTTGATTACCGAGTTAACGCATTGAGAGATGGTAACTGTGATGGTGCTTTATATCACATGAATAGAAGCTGTAAACTGATGAGTTTTGTTCAATATGAAATGGCTCGTAGAGTGGCGGAAGAAACTGGTCTACCTTATGCAGGTTTTGACGGAGACCAAGCTGACCCTAGAAACTTTGCTGAATCACAATTTGAAACTAGAGTAGAGGGTTTGGTTGAAGTTATGGAAGTTCGAAAAGAAATGGAGGGTTAGTTCATATGAATATAAATGATGTAATTTCAAAACTTGAATACGTTGCTGATCATCCAAAAGAAATGTTAAAAGAACATTTGGATTCAGGTTATAAAGTTATTGGTTGCTTTCCTGTATTTTGCCCAGAAGAAATAGTTGATGCTGCTGGTATGGTCCCAATGGGTTGCTGGGGTGGAAATGTAGAAATTGTCAAGGCGAAAGAGTATTTTCCAGCATTTTGTGCTTCAATGGTAATGGCGATACTTGAGTATGGTATAAAAGGAACTTACGATGGTATGTCAGCTGCAATAATACCTGCAATGAGTGATACACTAATTACGCTAACTCAAAACTGGAAATCAGCGGTGAAAAATATACCTATGATTGGTTTTGTGCATCCGCAGAATAGAAAAATTGAAGCTGCTGTTGACTATTTAATGTCAGAATATGAACTGATCAAGACAAGATTAGAAGAAATCTCAGGCAAAAAAATTACAGAAGAAGACTTGAAAAAAAGCATTGATATTTATAATGAGCACAGAAAGGTTATGATGGAATTTGTAGAAATGGTTCCTGACTACCTAAATACATTTACACCGACTCGTAGAAGTGCTATTATAAAAAGTGGACACTTTATGAGAAAGGAGGAGCATACAAAGTTAGTTAAACAAATTATTGAGCATTATAAATCTCAGCCAAAAGAAGATTTTGATGGAAAGAAAATTTTGGTAACAGGTTTAATACTTGATGATAAAGACATTTTAAAAGTACTTGAAAAAAATGATTTAGCAATAGCTTATGATAATGTAGCTCATGAAACAATACAGTTTGCAACTCCTGTGCCAGACAAAGGTCAGACGCAAATTGAAAGACTTGCAAGACAATGGTCAGATATAGAAGGTTGTAGTTTAGCTTATGACCCTGAGAAGTTAAGAGGTAAATTGGTTGAAAAAGATGTCAAGAGACTTGGCATTGATGCCGTTTTATTTGCTTTATTAGCCTTCTCAGATTATGAAGAGTACGATTATCCTATATTTAAAAAGGATATGGAAAAAGCTGGTATTCCACACCTACTTATTGAAATTGAGCAAGGAGCGGCAAGCATTGAGCAGCTAAGAACAAGAGTACAGACTTTCGCTGAAATATTAGGATAAGAAGCGAGAATACACATTTGGAGGTAGAAAATGATATTTAACAAAAAGCATGAGTTAGTCAGAAAATCAATTAGAGATTTTTGTCAGCGTGAATTATACGATACTGA
>PDWI01006951.1_pt1 | contig 13981 bp, 10 predicted proteins | sample 1430891 | NCBI WGS metagenome assembly PDWI01 (sample SAMN01162508, study PRJNA174530) | Oral metagenome, whole genome shotgun sequencing project. | biome: Marine environment; feature: Marine mammal; material: Swab sample of the gingival sulcus; isolation source: swab sample of gingival sulcus...
CGTTTGTCTCACGAACAAAAATCCTGTATTTTTTTACCGCTTCAAGGCGGGGTTGTTTTGTATTGCCTATGATTTACAATTTATGAGCCAATAATAAGATGAAGTAAATGATAATTGTATCTTTAACAATAACAATATAAAGGAGGAAAGAATGAATGTGTCTATTCGGTGGCAGATATTAGGGATAATATTTGTAATATGTGCTTCATTGCTTGTAAGCATATTTATTTTAGTAGGTATGTTGAAGGATGTTACTGAAAAATTTGATACTGTTTTTCAAAAAAGTATTCAGACAGAAGTGGAGCGAGAAGCTGGAGATATTGAAGGTGCGCTGGCAACTATCAAACGGCAGGCTCTTGTTTTGGCAGAAGAAGGCGATCTTATTCTCGCTATGAAGCAGGCAGGAAAAACTCCCGCTATTAAAGACATCCAAACAAGCATGATGGATATACTTGGTCATATTGACCCCAAAGAAGGTATTACAGGATGCGGCATCGCCTACCATGTACCTGTTATACCTGGGATCGAATTTTATGTGCCCTATGCCTATCGTTCAGAAGGCCAGATTGCCTACACTCATGAGAGTGAGGATTTTAGAAATGATGAATGGTATCTGGCTGCCGTACCCAAAGGCTGGGACCTTTCCCAAAAGCGGCCTGAGCGGGTGTACTGGACATCGGCATACAAAGATACGGACACTGGTATTCCCATGATTACCGCCAGTGGCATACTCTACAATCCGCAAGGGGTTATTTCCGGTGTTGTTGCGGTTGACTTGAGCCTTCAAGGTGTGGCCGAAAAGATTAGCAAACTCGTTGTAACTCCCTCTGCCATGCCTTTTGCCCTTGACCAGCGTTCTCTTCAGATTATTGCGTTTCCCGCCAATGAAAAGTTTATGTACAAAAAGTGGAATGACATGTCGTGGGGCAGGGATGTTGTTTTTGATAAGGCGGGGACGCTTCTTGTTAAGAAAACAGCTATTAACGGCCAAAATTATACCTCGTTTAGCCTGAAAATGAAGGAAGGGCTTATTGTTGGCGTTCTTGTCCCGGATAGTGAGCTTTATGAGAAAGTGAACGAGATACGCCAACACAACATGATAGTTATCGTAGCGACCCTTGTTGGCATTGTACTTTTAGTCCTTTTGGCTGTCTGGATGCTTACCCGTCTTATTATCAGGCCTATTTTGGTACTTGCAGAAGCTGCTCAGGAAATCGCTAAAGGCAATTATGAATCCAGTGCCAAGGGTTCTTTTAGCGGAGAATTGGGGACGTTACGGACGGCTCTTCATGAAATGGTAGTTTCCTTGCGGCATAATATGGAGCAGGCCCAGGCAAAAACCAAAGAGGCGGAGGAAGAGTCAGCACGCGCTCAAGAGGCCATGCAGCAGGCCAGGCAGGCGCAGGAAGCAGCAGAACGGGCCAAGCAGGAAGGAATGTTGCAGGCCGCAGGACAGCTAGAGGAAATTGTCGCTGTTGTGTCAAGCGCTTCGGAAGAGCTTTCCGCCCAGATTGAACAGTCTAGTCGTGGGGCAGAGCAGCAGACAACGCGTGTTTCAGAGACGGCTACGGCTATGGAAGAAATGAACGGGGCTGTGCTGGAAGTTGCCCGTAATGCCAGCCAGGCTTCTGAATTGTCTGGCGATGCCAGGCAAAAGGCCCAAATGGGAGCCAAGGCAGTAGATGAGGCTGGGGAAAGCATGGGCGAATTACAGAATCAGGCCGAAACCTTGAAACAGGCCATGACAGAACTGGATGAATACGCTGGCTCCATCTCCCAGATTATGGGCGTGATTTCAGACATCGCTGATCAGACCAACCTGCTGGCCTTAAACGCTGCCATTGAAGCGGCCCGTGCTGGAGATGCCGGGCGCGGCTTTGCTGTTGTGGCTGATGAAGTCCGCAAGCTGGCCGAAAAAACAATGGCCTCTACAGCAGATGTTTCCAAAGCTATTAACCAGATTCAGGAAAGTGCCTCCAAAAGCACCCAGCAGGTGGATAAGACCGGCGAGATTATTGAAGAGCTTTCCGTGAAGGCACAGGGAGCATCAGACGCTCTGGCCGAAATTGTCAAACTGGTGGATGAAAATGCTGATCAGGTACGGGCCATTGCCACAGCCAGCGAAGAGCAGTCAGCCACCAGCGAGGAAATCAACCGTTCCGTTACCGAGGTAAACACCATCTCCAGCGAAACGTCTCAGGCTATGCGGGAGGCTGCCCAGGCAGTTGTGGAACTCTCCCAGCAGGCACAAGAACTCAATGTTTTGATCCAGAATATGAAAAGCAGTTAGTCGATTTTTCTGCGATTCTGTTTAACTTAAGTGCCCGTAATGGGCACTTAAGTTATGAATATATTTCATCATCTAGAAAATTGCCAATAAAATCATCATATTATGCGACGATTTTTTTCCCAGATTGTTACCTTCCCATTCCTGCACTGCTTCATTTTTCCCGGCCAGTTGTTTCCGCTTGTCTCGCGAACAAAAAATCTGTATTTTTTTGCCGCTTCAAGGCGAGACCGTTTTGTATTACCTATGATTTGTAATTTATGAGCTAGTAACAAAAAATGATAGTTGTGTCTTTGATTATAACAATATAAAGGAGAAAAAATGAACATATCTATCAGATGGAAAATACTTGGTATAATATTTGTTATATGTTTCTCATTGCTTGTAAGTATTTTTATCTTGTTAGGTATGTTGCAAAATATTACTGAAAAATTTGATACTGTTTTTCAAAAAAATATTCATACAAAAGTTGAACGAGAGGCTGGAGAAATTGAAGGCGCATTAACAACCATCAAACGCCAAGCCCTTGTTTTGGCAGAAGAAGGCGACCTTCTTCTTGCCCTGCATCAAGAAGGAAAAATGCCCAAAGAGGAATATATTAAAAAAGGTCTGATGGAATTACTCGGTCATATTGATTCCAAAGAAGGCATTGCAGGATGCGCGATAGGCTATCATGTACCTGTTATGCCTGGGATCGAATTTTATGTGCCCTATGCCTATCGTTCAGACGGTCAGGTTGCCTACACCCATGAGAGTGGAGACTTTAGAAAGGACGAGTGGTATCTGGCCGCCGTGCCCAAAGGCTGGGACCTTTCCCAAAAGCGGCCTGAGCGGGTGTACTGGACATCGGCCTATAAAGACCCGGATGCTGGCCCCATGATTACAGCCACTGGCATTATTTACGACCCCCAAGGGATTATTTCCGGTGTTGTTGCTGTTGACTTGAGTCTTAAAGGTGTAACTGAAAAGATTAGCAAACTCGTTGTAACTCCCTCTGCCATGCCTTTTGCTATTGACCAGCGTTCCTTTCAGATTATTGCGTTTCCCGCCAATGAAAAGTTTATGTATAAAAAATGGGATGAGATGTCGTGGGGCAGGGATATTGTTTTTAATAAAAAAGATACCCTTCTTGTGGATAAAACAACTATCAATGGGCAAAACTATACCTCTTTTAGTATAAAAATGCAGGAAGGACTTATTGTTGGCGTTCTTGTCCCGGATAGTGAGCTTTATGAAGAAGTGAACGCAATACGCCATCAGAATATGATAGTTATCGCAGCGACCCTTATTGGCATTGTACTTTTAGTCCTTTTGGCTGTCTGGATGCTCACACGTCTTATTATCAAGCCCATTTTGGTGCTGGCCCAAGCTGCTCATGAAATCGCCCAAGGCAACTACGATGCCTGCGCCAAGGGCTCCTTTAGTGGGGAACTAGGCACATTATGTACAGCTCTGCATAACATGTTAGGTTCCTTGCGGCATAATATGGATAAGGCCGAAGCAAAGACCAAAGAGGCGGAAGCAGAATCGGCACGCGCACAAGAGGCCATGCAGCAGGCCAGACAGGCACAGGAAGCCGCAGAGCGTGCCAAGCAGGAAGGCATGTTGCAGGCCGCAGGGCAGCTAGAGGAAATTGTTTCTGTTGTTTCCGATACGTCTGAAAAACTTTCCACCCAGATTGAGCAATCAAGCAAGGGGGCAGAGCAGCAAACAATCCGTGTTTCAGAGACGGCTACGGCTATGGAAGAAATGAACGGGGCCGTACTGGAGGTTGCCCGCAATGCCACCCAGGCATCTGAATTGTCCGGTAATGCCAGACAAAAGGCCCAAATGGGAGCCAAGGCAGTGGAAGAGGCCGGAGTAAGCATGGGTGAATTGCAGAATCAGGCCGAAACCTTGAAACAGGCCATGACAGAACTGGATGAATATGCTGGCTCCATTTCCCAGATTATGGGCGTGATTTCAGACATCGCTGATCAGACCAATCTGCTTGCCTTAAACGCTGCCATTGAAGCGGCCCGTGCCGGAGATGCCGGGCGCGGCTTTGCCGTTGTGGCGGATGAAGTCCGCAAGCTGGCCGAAAAAACAATGGCCTCTACAGCAGATGTTTCCAAAGCTATTAACCAGATTCAGGAAAGTGCGGCCAAAAGCACCCAGCAGGTGGATAAGACCGGCGAGATTATTGAAGAGCTTTCCATGAAGGCGCAGGGAGCATCAGATGCTCTGGCCGAAATTGTCAAACTGGTGGATGAAAATGCAGATCAGGTGCGGGCCATTGCCACAGCCAGCGAAGAGCAGTCCGCCACCAGCGAGGAAATCAACCATTCCATTACCGAGGTAAACACCATCTCAAGCGAAACCTCGCAGGCCATGCGCGAGGCTGCCCAGGCCGTTATGGAGCTTTCCAGCCAGGCTCATGAGTTAAAGAGTGTTATTGATGCAATGCAGAAGCACGAGTAGTATAGGATAAGCGGCTTCTGCCACATCATGTCCGAAACGCCCTAAGCAAAGAGATGGGCAAGGTTTTTGCTGGTGCCTTGTTGCAGGTCGATTTTTAGCTCATTACACACAAAAAACATTCACCCTGACCAGGATAGAGATAATATAACCTATCGTGGTCAGGGCGAATGTTTTTTAGGCTTTATGAAATATATTATGTTCCACTTAAAAAGATAGATATATCGTTTTGTGTTAAATTATATATGCTGTTGACGTAAATATAGAAAAGAAATTATACATAAATACTATTAGGCTTTATGATCGTTCTGTGTCTTTTTTTGTTCAAGGTTCATGGTATATGATGAATATTAAGCCGTTGTTGTTGCAGTATAATTTTTTGTTTACTATGTTGGTATCCCTTTTTGGTTTTCTATGATGACAGGAGGAGAATTGTCATGTTTCACACTTTAAAATCAAAACTGGTGATGGCTTTTTTGGTGGCTATTATGTTATCCATTGCCAGTGTGTCAGTTACTGTATTTGTGGGTATCAACAAATATTCAAAGGCATCTTTTGAAACAATGTCCACAACAAATTTACGCCTTGTTGATGTCTATATTACCGAATTTGTTACGGAAAGCGTGAATAATGCCAAGTATCTGGCCTCACTTGAAAGCAGTCGCACCTCACTTGGACATCTGAATAAATTTTTTGGGCCAGATTGCATTGCAAACATTACCTCTAAAGACATGAGTCCGCAAGAACTTGAACTTGCCAAAGCATTTGATCTCATGGCTAAAACCCATCCGTCTTACGAGGTGCTGCAACTTGGTACAGAAGAGGGTGGGTTCATATTCCGCCCCTTCTTTCCCATTCAGGACTTTGATCCGCGTATGCGGCTCTGGTACAAAAAAACGATAGCTTCCGGCAAGGCTGAACTCAGCAAGGCATACAAGTCAGGAACAGGTTCTGCGGTCGTTACCATCACTGCCCCGGTAAAGAACGCATCTGGCAGGTTCATTGGGGTTGCTGGCCCGGATGTCACGCTGACAGACCTTACCAAAATGCTCTCCAAGCTCAAACTGGGACGCACAGGGTATATCATGCTTCTTGAAAGCGATGGAACCATCCTTTCTGATCCCCGTCACAAAAAACTCAACTTTAAAAAAGCACAGGAATCTGGGATACCCGCTCTGAAAGAATTAGCAAAAAAGAGTACAGGCATGTTTGAATCCCAAATTGATGGCAAGGACAAGTTTATCACCGTACTGACCTCTGAATTTACGGGTTGGAAACTGGCTTATATTATAGATAAGGCTGAAGTTTTTGAGGTCTCCAACACCATGCTTGTTACCGCACTCCTCATCGGCTGCGGCCTGGGAGTGTTGTTGCTCATTGGTGCGTGGCTGTTGGCCAAAAATCTGGTAAAACCCCTTAATTTACTCGCTTCATCGGCAGAAATTGTGGCTGGAGGAGATTTTAACGCCCTGCCCGATGCCAGGCATTTCAGCGGTGAATTTTTAACCCTCTATATCAATTTTAAGAAGATGCTGCACGAGTTGGTCAAGTCCATTGGCATTGCTGAAGAAAAAATGCGGGAGGCTGAAGAACAAACTCAACAGGCCCAAAAGGCCATGCATGAGGCAGAGCAAGCCAAAACTCATGCGGAACGGGCCAAGCAGGAAGGTATGTTGCAGGCCGCAGGGCAGCTAGAGGGAATTGTCGCTGTTGTTTCCAGTACATCTGAAGAGCTTTCCGCCCAGATTGAGCAATCAAGCAATGGGGCAGAGCAGCAGACAGGCCGTGTTGCAGAGACCGCTACAGCCATGGAAGAAATGAATGAGGCGGTGCTGGAGGTTGCCCGTAATGCAGCTCAGGCATCTGAATTGTCCAGCATTACCAGAGAAAAGGCGCAAATGGGAGCACGAGCGGTAGAGGAGTCCAGCCAGAGCATGGAGGAATTGCAAGAGCAGGCCCAAAGTCTTAAAACTGCCATGACGGAACTGGATGAATACGCTGGCTCCATTTCCCAGATTATGAGCGTAATTTCAGACATCGCCGACCAGACCAATCTGCTTGCCTTAAACGCTGCCATTGAAGCAGCTCGAGCCGGCGACGCCGGACGCGGTTTTGCTGTTGTGGCGGATGAAGTCCGCAAGCTGGCCGAAAAGACCATGGCCTCCACGGCAGATGTTTCCAAGGCGATTAACCAGATTCAGGAAAGTGCGGTCAAAAGTACCCGTCAGGTGGATAAAACAGGAGAAATTATCGAACAGCTTTCCGTGAAGGCACAGGGAGCGTCAGAAGCTCTGGCAGAAATTGTCAAGCTGGTGGATGAAAATGCAGATCAGGTGCGCGCCATTGCCACAGCCAGCGAGGAGCAATCCGCCACCAGTGAGGAAATCAACCATTCCATTACTGAGGTAAACACCATCTCCAGCGAAACATCTCAAGCCATGCGGGAGGCAGCCCAGGCCGTTATGGAACTCTCTCGGCAGGCACAGGAGTTAACGGCTGTTATTACCGAAATGCAGCAGCAAGGATAGGCGGGAAAATCGGCTAGCCGATTATCCGTAACGATAAAAATTCGCCCTGATTGTGGTAGATACGCTACCGCAGTCAGGGCGAAGTGCGTTTGGGGGGAGATAGTTGGCAAGAGCAATACAATCTATAATGTGGTTCCCGATGTTTGGACAGTTGGGCGGCGAGGTTAAGGCTGCCTGTCTGGAGACTTTTTGTTGAGCCAGCGGCTAACGCCAAAGCCTGCTCCCATACCTCCAGTAAAGACAACAATATTGTTAAAGATGTCTTTTACCAGTGCGCTCTCTCCCCTCCACAGGGCAAAGGCACAAAAAACACTGGCAAGCAAGGCAAAAGACAAGAAAACCGCAGCGACAGTAATGGTCATCTTAAACCAATGCGAACGGCTTTCCTTACGATCAACCTTTTGTGCTTCCAGTGCCTGACACATAAAATTGTAACGATGCTCTTCTTCAAGCTTTGCGTGTTCAAACTCACGCATACGCAAATCAAGTTCCCTCTTCTGGTGCTGCAAGAAGGTATTGGCAACGTCAGATGTGTATTGTTCCTCTGGCTGAGCCGGAAAGTTTCTGGAGTCGTTATTTTGCATAACTATAGGTCTTGTAGCCTTTTTTTACCCTGCACATACCAAACCCCTCTTCGCCAAGTCGAGGCGGGAGAAATTCAGCTTGTTTAAGCAGGTCAACTTCACCCGCTTCCACAAGGCGGGCAAGAACTTCCACAGGGATTGTTTCTTCACCCAGTGAAGAAATATCAACAGGTTTCAATGTTTTTGCGTTCATTACGGTTGCCTTTTCTTGAAGATAAGCACTACAATATTTTTAATCAGAACACATCAAGGCAGTTAAGGGCATAAAACGGGACAAAAGTCAACAGGCAACTATTCGGTGTTCCCGAAGAGTTGGGTGGCGAGGTTACTAATCAAGCTGGTTGCAATGTCTGTATTCCAAGAATCTCTTCCTTTATGGTGATTTCAGTCTCCCATAAATCTACTGCTCGTTGCAGATTAAGCCAGAATTCAGGGGAATTACCAAAAAGCCTGGATAATCTTAGTGCCATATTAGGGCTTACAGACCGCCGTTCACGCAACAATTCATTGACTGTTTGTTTTGAAACCCCAAGAGATTGAGCTAGTTTTGCCACAGATAGACTGTAATCAGGAAGAAATTCTTCACGCAAGATTTCACCTGGATGGATGGGGGGCTTTTTCTTTTCTCTGTGTTCGGAAGGCTCATGTTTCACCTCAAGGTTAATGGTAAGCACAAATTTCAACATTAAAAGCATCCTTCTCATCAAAAGAAAGACATATACGCCACTGTTCATTTATTGAGATAGAATGCTGTCCTTTTCGTTCTTTTTCAAGAGGATGCAGCCTGTTACCAGGCGGTACTTTCAAATCATCCAGTTGGGTTGCCGCATGTATTTGCTCAAGTTTTCGCAGCGCTTTTCTTTGAATGTGAGGAGGGAATTTGCGAGATTTTCCCGTCAAATAAAAAGTCTTCGTATGCTTGTCTGAGAAAGATTTTATCATAGAGCAGAAGTAACGAGGAACGTGACGGGTGTCAATGTATGCTTTTTGGAATAACCCTCACTGTCTTTTGAGTCTGGTGAACAAAGGTTTATCGGAAGGTAATTGTCAGAAAAACTGATTGACGGGCAACAACAGGATGTGTATTTTTTATGAAAATCATACACATTTCTACAATTGAAGGCCGTTTGACCAAGAGAACGGGCGATACGTTGGGTCAATGCAGAATTTCCAGTAAAAGAACAGGAGGAACGAGCAATGAGAACGAATATTGTAATAAATGATGCCTTGATGAATGAGGCATTGTATTTGACTCATTATAACACAAAAAAAGCCGTTGTAGAAGAAGGCTTACGTTTACTTGTAAAGATGAAACGTCAGGAAAAAATAAGAAAATTACGAGGCAAGCTCTTTTGGGAAGGTGATTTGGAAGCAATGAGGGTGGATAAATGATTCTGGTAGATTCATCTGTCTGGATTGCATATTTTAATGGTTCTACTCTCTGGCAGGTTGATTTTTTAGATTTTTTATTGAGCCATGAGCCAATAATAATGGGAGATATAATTCTTGCTGAAGTTTTACAAGGATTTAGGTATGATAAATATTTTGAAACATCTAAAGAATTATTATCTTCTCTACAACTATGTGAGATGTTGGGATATAAAAGTGCTATAAAATCAGCAGAAAATTATAGGAAATTAAGGAAGAAAGGTGTAACTGTTAGAAAAACAATAGATGTCATTGTTGGAACATATTGTATTGAAAATAATTTACATCTTTTGCATAATGATAAAGATTTTATCCCAATGGAAGAGATATTGTGTTTGAAATGTTGTAAGCCCAAAGATATTTGTTGAAGGTGCCATATATTTACATGTAGTAGTTCAGACTTTTTCCGCCATCCTTCTGCGAGGAATTTCTTGTAAGTCTTTTTCACTTCCACCAAGCAGGGCAAATTTTTCGCTTAACGTAACAGGTTGTAGTTGGTTAATTTCCATTGCTTCAGGACTATTCATGGCCTGCCATAAATCCCAATCCTGCTGTAAACCAAGCCAAAAATTTGCTGACATCCCTAAAACCTGAGATAATCGTAACGCTGTATCTGTTGTTACTGCCCTGCGTCCTTTAATAATTTCATTAAGCCGGGGATAGGATACCTTTAATCTTTGCGCCAGTTCTGTCTGAGTTATATGAAGAGGTTTAATAAATTCTTCCAGAAGCATTTCGCCTGGATGCGTTGGTGGACGATTTTTAGGTAATCTTCTTGAAAGAGAATTATTGGTGGTAATCTGTGATTTCAACGTCATCTGCATACCCCTCCTGCCACACAAAACAAATGCTGTATTGTTGGTTTATTCTGATACTGTCCAATCACTTTTCTCCATACATGGCAAAATACGCCACCGGAACCACAATAAGGGAAAACGCTGTTGACGCGAACAACCCGAAGATGAGCGCCCAGGCAAGGCCGGAAAAGATAGGGTCAAGGGTGATGGGCCATGCGCCAAGGGCTGTTGTGAGAGCGGTAAGCACGATGGGCCGCAGGCGAATAGCACCGCTTTGCAAAATGGCCTGTTTCAGTTCGGTGCCGTGTTTGACCGCATCCTGAATAAACTCAATAAGCACCAGAGAATTGCGGATAACAATACCACCCAGGGCAATCATGCCAATCATGGACGTGGCCGTGAAAAACACGGGGTTATTAAAGCCGCCCACAGGATGGGACATAATAAGATTTAACAGCCAGAAGCCGGGCATGATGCCCAGCAGGGTTAAGGGAATGGCCGCCATGATGAGAAGGGGCAGCATCATGGAGCCTGTTTGCAGGACAAGCAGGACATAGATACCCAGCAGGGCCACGGCAAAGGCCAGGCCCATGTCCCGAAATACATCTAAAGTGAGTTTCCACTCTCCCTCGCCCCGCCAGTTGACGGTAATCCCCTTGGCCGGGGGATGGGAGCGCAGGGTCTTTTGCATGTCCAGCACCGCTTCTGCCGGGGCCTGCCCGGCCATTTCCGCAGTAACATAGACCACTCGCTGAAGGTTTTTGTGCATGATGGTTCTGTCTTCTCGCACCTGCACAAAGGAGCCTAGTTCGGCCAGGGGAATCATGGTATCCAGAGCTGTTTTTACGGGAATCTGGCCCAGGGCAACAGGGTCAGACCGAAGGGAACGGGGCAGGGTGAGCCGGATACGCAAAGGCTGGCGTTCGTGTTCCAGATGCACCAGAGCCGGGGAAAGACCTTTAATGGCAGCCGTCAGGGTTTGCACCACACGAGAGGTGTCCACGCCGTGCAGCGCTGCCTTTTCCTTATCCAGCACAAAATCCAGCTTGTTTCGCAGGGTTTCGGAACTATCATCCACATCCACAACAGCGGGTTCCTGTTCCATAATCTTGCGGACATGCTCGGCTCCGGCAAGAAGCTGGTCATAGGTCATGGACGGGGTTCCATAAATCTCTGCCGTGATGGTGGAGAATACCGGCGGGCCGGGCGGGGATTCAATGAGTTTTAGCCGCGCTCCGTGGCGCTTTGCAATGGCGGTGATGTCCTTGCGGATACGCAGACCAATGGCATGACTTTGCTGCACACGCTTGTCCTTGTCTGCCAGATTGATACGGATTTCTGCCTGATGGGGCAGGCTTCGCAAGAAATAATGGCGAACCATTCCATTAAAATCCATAGGCGAGGCCGTTCCCGTATAGGAAACAAGGCTGGTTATTTCAGGGACGGTTCCCAGATAGCGTTCCAGTTCACGAATAACCCGGTCGGTGTTTTCCAGCGAGGTTCCTTCCTTCATGTCCAGAAGAATCTGCAACTCGTTTTTGTTGTCAAAGGGAAGCATTTTCAGAGGAACCTGCCGCAAAAATACCAGGGCCATAGAACCCATCAAAAGCAGCAGAATAAGCCCAAGCAAGCCCCAGCGAAGAGGCCGTGAAGAAAGCAGGGGCAGGACAACGGCCCGATAGCCCCGGCCTACAGGGGTTGTGGTTGGATCGATGTGGGGCGGCGGGGTTCCTTTGGCCAAAGCCCCCTGTTTTTTGAGCAGAACATAGGAAAGCCAGGGAACAATAGTAATGGCGCAGAGGGTGGAAAAGGTGACGGTTAAAGGAACATTGGCTGCCATAGGCGCCATATACGGCCCCATCATACCGGTAATAAAAAACAGGGGCAGAAAACAGGCAATAATGGCAAGGGTGGACATAAGCACCGGCGGCAGTACCTCCTGCACGGCAAAGAGGATGGCCTCTCTGGCCCGCATCTTTCCGGCCCGGATATGTCGCTGAATATTTTCCACATTGGTAATGGGATCATCCACCACCAGCCCCAGAGACAGGATGAGGGCAAAGAGTGTTACCCGGTTAATGGTGTAGCCCAGCAGGTGGTTCACAAACAGGGCCAGGGAAAAGCTGATGGGAACGGCCAGCGCCACCACCAACGCCTCACGCCAGCCCAGGGTCAGGGCCAGCAGGCCCACCACCGTGAGGATGGCAAAAAACAGGTTGGATAACAGCTCGTTGACCTTGACCTGAGCGGTATGGCCATAATTGCGTGTAACCTCGACATACACACCAGCGGGAAGCACGGTTTTTTCCAGAGTCTTCATCCGCTCAAGGATATTTTGAGCCACTTTAACCGCATTGGTTCCCTTTTTTTTAGCCAGGGCCAAGGTTACCGAGGGATACGACCTTGTTCCAGAAGCGTTTTGAACTGCCTGAACACGGGGATGGGACGCGGTGATATTGATTCTTGAGTAGGAAAGGGGTTCTTCCGGCCCATCCATAACCTTTGCCACATCCCTAAGATACACAGGCCGGCCATTGTGGACGCCAACCACCAGCGAACAGACATCCTTGACTGATTGCAAAAAGGAATCGCTGGAAACGGTCATGGTTTGGGCCATGTTGGTCATGCTGCCTGCGGTGATGGAAGAGTCGGCAACTTGCAGACGCGAGAAGACCTCCATAGGCGAAATACCAAGGCCGCTTAATTTGCGGGGAAGCAATTCTACCCGGACTTCCCGCTTGCGGCCGCCCGTGATGGAGGTTGCAGAAATATCAGGAATTTCCGAGAGCCGTGCCAGCACTTCCTCGCCAATGCGCCGAAGCTCTGCATCATTATACCTGTCCGAGTACAGGGTCAGGCATACAATGGGGACATCATCAATCTCCACAGGCTTCACCGCCCACCCGGAAAGGCCCGGCGGAGCCTCGTCCTGATGGGAGATAATCTGGTTATGCAGTTTGATAAGAGAGTCTTCCCGATCTTCGCCCACAAAAAAGCGTACAGTAACAACCGCGGAATCCCTCTGGCACGTGGAATACACATCCTCTACCCCGTCCACCTGCCAGAGAAGTTTTTCCAGAGGCGTTGCCACAAGCTGCTCCACCTCCTGAACGCTTGCCCCGGGAAAATTCACAAAAATATCGGCCATGGGCACGACTATCTGCGGTTCTTCTTCCCGCGGGGTGGTAAGGACTGCGGCAATGCCCAGACCCAAAGCAAAAAGGATGAACATCAGGGACAATCGGGCTTCCAGAAAGGTGCGGACAATGGAAGGAATAATCCCGGAAAGGCCGGAGAAGGATTGTTCACTCATCATTATCTCCTGCGCCGTTTCCTGTGTCTCCTATGCCGATAATATCGCCTGGAGTAAGGCCGGAGAGGATTTCAATACGGTCATCATAGGCCGGGCCTGTGGTCACACAAACACGTTCCCAATGGTCGCCGGAACGCACCATAACAGTTTCCAGCTGGCCCACACGCTTGATGGCCTTCCTTGGGACGAGCATGGCCTGACGCTGGCCCACGGGAATACGCAGCCTGCCGAACATGCCCGGATAAATGCCCTGTACCTGCGGCAGGGCCGCCTTGACCAAAAATGTTCTGGTGCGGGGGTCAGCCGTTGGCACGATTTCTTCAATAACGCCCTCAAGAGGTTCTTTCTGGATAGCCATATCCACGGGCAGTTTCTGACCAAGCCTCACCTTGCCCATAAGCCCTTCGCGCACAATGGCCTCAATGCGTAAGTGCTTGCCTGTCAGGATGGTTAGAAGAGGCTGTCCTTGCACGGCCAGGGTTCCGGGGTCAGCCAGGCGGCGGGCAACATTGCCGTTAGCCGGGGCCTTGATAGTGGTATAGCCCAGGTTGATTTTTGCCTCTTCCAGCATCTTTTGCGACCTGTTC
>PDWI01006953.1_pt1 | contig 13980 bp, 14 predicted proteins | sample 1430891 | NCBI WGS metagenome assembly PDWI01 (sample SAMN01162508, study PRJNA174530) | Oral metagenome, whole genome shotgun sequencing project. | biome: Marine environment; feature: Marine mammal; material: Swab sample of the gingival sulcus; isolation source: swab sample of gingival sulcus...
TTCTGGTCTTTTTCTTCCCATTGAAAAATCCTCCTAATTAAGTTTATTATATCTTAACCAGAAGGATTATCATACACAAAATTTTTTACACTACCTTATAAACTACTTACTATCATCACTCTCTTTTCTTATCCTAGCTATTTCTTCAAGACTTAAGTCTACATTTTTCTGTATACTTAAATCATCAAGTCCCATTTTTGCGTATGCTAGAACCATGCCTTTGAGTTTACCTTTTTTTATTCCTCTTAGCTCTGCGCATTCAGTGGCTGCTCGTAAATTACTAAGCCTATCTAATTAAGCTTTTGCCATCATATCATCCCAGTATCTATCTTTTTCTTCTTGGGTATATTCTTCTATCCTGCTTACTGCTTCTGCCATGATTCCTCCTCCTTCTCGAATTTCTTCAAATTCTCTTTCTTCTTCGGCGACTAATAAGTCTGCCCATATATCTTTCTCATAGCTTTCTCTTTGTCTCATATACTTACCTAGCTCTATATAACACATCCATTTACACTCTTTTACTATATTGCCTGTTTCTATATGGGTAGGCACTATGCTATTTACATATTCCTTGTTAGTAAATACATCATGAAATACAAAGATTAAACTTATCGTCCTTCTTAGCTTACTATAATCCTCACCTTGCTTTAACTGTCCAGCATATAATTTAGAATTATAATATTCCGCCCTTTTTATTAGGTTAAAATGATTAAGTACCTGCATTTCTATGTCTATTTCTTGTCCGTCTGCTAGTCTTAGTCTTATGTCAAACCTTGGATTCTTTCCCTTATACTTCTCTGATACTATCTCTGTGTTTAATAACATTATATCATCATTTTCTTCTAACTTTAAGCCTAAATAATGATTTAATAGTGATATTAAAAATTGTTTGTTCTTATTGTTTGAAAAAAACGACTTAAAAACTACATCATATCTTAAAGGGACATATCTTTTTTTAAAATCCTCTTTTTTACAAGCATATCATTGTATATACAGGTTTCCTTTTCCTCATTGATATAGTCAATTAGACTATTTAAATTTATTCTTGCTAATTCCTCATTCATTATTTACCTCCTGTTGTAATAATTGATATTTACAAGAATATTATAAAAAAATTATTCTAAGAGTACAGTACATTTTGCACACAAAAACCACAAAAAAGCTGAGATTCTCATCCCAGCTTTTATATGTTTATATTTATATTTACTTTACATCATTCCCATTCCTGCGCCGCCGCCCATTGGCATTGCTGGCTCTTCAGTAGTATCTGCTACTACTGACTCAGTTGTAAGTAATGTTGAAGCTACTGATGTAGCGTTTTGTAAGGCACTTCTTGTAACTTTGGCTGGGTCGATTATTCCACTTTCAACCATGTTTACATATTCTTCAGTAAGTGCGTTAAATCCAACGCCTTCATTTGATTCACTTACCTTATTTACAACTACCGCTCCTTCTAGTCCAGCATTTTCTACTATCTGAACAAGTGGGGCTTCCATAGCCTTGTAAATTATCTTAGCTCCAGTTTTCTCATCACCTTCTAGGCTTTCTATTAAGTCTAATAAACCTTTTCTAATGTGAATGTAAACCGAGCCACCACCAGCAACTATTCCTTCTTCTGCTGCCGCTCTTGTAGCTGCTAGGGCATCTTCCATACGAAGTTTCTTCTCTTGCATTTCAGTTTCTGTTGCCGCACCAACCTTGATTACCGCAACTCCACCACTTAGCTTAGCAAGTCTTTCTTGAAGTTTCTCTTTATCAAATTCGCTAGTACTTTCTTCTATTTGATTCTTAATTTGGCTAACTCTAACTTTGATGTTTTCAGCCTCACCAGCTCCATCAACTATAATAGTGTTCTCTTTTTCTACTCTAACACTCTTAGCTCTACCTAAATCTTCTAAAGTAGTTTCTTTAATATCAAGTCCTAATTCTTCACTTATAACTGTAGCACCAGTTAAAATTGCTATATCTTCAAGCATTGCCTTTCTTCTATCCCCAAAACCAGGTGCTTTTACAGCGACTACGTTGAATGTTCCACGAAGTTTGTTTACAACAAGTGTAGCAAGAGCCTCCCCCTCAACGTCTTCAGCAATTATAAGAAGCTGTGCGCCAGTTTGCATAATCTGCTCTAAAATAGGTAGAATCTCGTGAATATTACTGATTTTCTTATCTGTAAGTAAGATATAAGGATTACTCATTTCAGCTACCATTTTATCCATATCTGTAGCCATATATGGTGATAAATATCCTCTATCAAACTGCATACCCTCAACTACTTCTAAAGTAGTATCCATTGTCTTTGCTTCTTCTATAGTTATAACACCGTCAGCACTTGCTTTCTCCATTGCATCTGCAATAAGTTTTCCTACCAAAGCATCTCCCGCACTTATTGAAGCAACTTCAGCGATTTGTTCTTTACCCGAAAGTTTCTCACTCTTTTCTTTAACTAATTCTACAGCTAAATCAGTAGCTTTTTTCATACCGTTTCTTAAAATAATTGGATTAGCTCCAGCAGCGATATTCTTCATACCTTCTCTAATCATAGCCTGTGCTAAAACAGTAGCCGTAGTAGTTCCATCACCTGCAACATCATTAGTCTTAGTCGCAACTTCTTTTACTAATTGAGCACCCATATTCTCAAAACGATCTTCAAGTTCAATGTCCTTAGCTATTGTAACACCATCGTTAGTAATTAGTGGTGTAGTATATTTTCTATCTAAAACAACATTTCTTCCCTTAGGTCCCAATGTTACTTTTACTGCGTCAGCTAGTTGATTTACACCACTTTCAAGAACCTGTCTAGCATCAGCACCAAATTTAATCTCTTTTGCCATTTTATTCTCCTACTCTACGATAGCTAAAATATCGCTTTGCTTAACTATTGTTAAGTTATCACCATCTATTTTTACATCTGTTCCTGCATATTTGGAATAAATAACCTTATCCCCTTCTTTTACTTGCATTTTTACTTCTTTGCCCTCAACCATTCCACCTGGTCCAACTGCAATAACAAGTGCCTCTGTTGGCTTTTCTTTAGCTTGTCCAGGTAAAAGTATCCCAGACTTTGTAGTTTCCTCAGCTTCTAAATGCTTGAGAACTACTCTATCATTTAAAGGTCTTAATTTCATAATATCCTCCTATCTATTTTTTAGCACTCTAATCATAAGAGTGCTAATTCTCTATTATTTTATCTAATAAATATTTTATTTTCAAGTATTTTTAAAATAATTTATAATATTTTTAGAGTTTATCTCCCAAAGAGAAATGAATTCTATTTTTTATTTTCATCAATAATTCCATAAAAAACATATTGTTGAGCAATACCACTTAAATCTCCAAAAACTTCGTAAGCCTTGTCAAGTAAAACCTCATCTTTAACCTTTTGACCTTCAAAGTAAAGATTAGTAAGAGCTCGCCTTATCCAAACATCAACTGGGAAAACATCCATCTTATAGTATCCAAACAACAATATACAATCCGCAACTTTCCTACCAATTCCCTTGACAGTCATTAGCTTTTTTCTTCCTTCATTAGTCGATAGTCCATAAAATTCATTTAAATCAATCTCACCGCTGTTAATCTTTGATATTGCATCTACCAAATACTTATCTCTAAAACCAGCTTTAAGTTCCCTAAATTCCTCTCTACTAACTTTTGAAAGCGCCTCCACAGTAGGAAAAGCATAGTAAACTCCAAACTCATCTTCCTTTTGCTCTCCATACTTTTCGCAGATATTATTAACTACTTTTTTAATATTTGTCATTGAATTATTTTGAGAAATTATAAAAGAAATAAACATCTCGAACGGCTCTTGTTTAAGTATTCTAATACCGTATAGTTTATCAATATAATCAGAAATCTTTGGCTCTATTTTTCTTATTTTTTCCTTAACTTCACCATAATTTAACTCAAGGTCAAAAAACTTTTTCCAATGCTTTTCAAATTCTTCTTCACTGCAAGAAACATCTATTATATTTCCCTTTTGTTCTATCATTATCCTTCTATCAGCCGAGCAAACAGAAAATTTTTCTTCCCCTAATTCTTCATATCTAAAAGTCTGCCCACACTTCAAAATATGAGACAGCAAAAAACTGTCTTCTACTTTTAATTTCATTATTTATCCTTACTTTCTAAGCCGTTTTAAATATTATAATCACAAATACTATTATCACTATACCTTGAATTATCGCAAAAAAAGGTACTCCTACGTAAAATCTAGGCTTTTTTATTTTGTGTCTAAAAACTTTCATAGCTATGAAGCTACCAAAAGGCCCCATAAGCGAAAATCTAAGTAGCATCTTCTCGCTTATTCTCCATCCCATATTCACAGCTTTTATTTTATCAATTCCGAATAACAAAAATGGTATTACATTTAAAACTACTATTAATAACACCAATAGTTGTATAATTAACTCTCTACTCATAACACAAATTATAGATTTAACTCATAAAAAATGCAAGTTAAAACTTGATATGCACCATTTTTAGCATATTCATATTATCACTAACTGTGAAACGCATAGTCGTATCAGGTGAAAACACCTTAAATTTTCTAATATAACTATAGTATCTCATCTGCTTGTAAGACCTTGGTTCATAATCTAATTTATCAATAAATTCTCTCAAATTATCCAAAGCAAAATACATATAAGCGCCACCATTACCAGTTTCTCTAAGATGCTTTTGAGCAATCCTAAGTCCAGCCATAGAAACTGCATCAAAAACGATTTCTACATTACCCAAATAACTTAAAACATTAATAAAATCTAAAACTTCTTCTTCCCTAAAATAATGAAAAACACCTGCAACGACAACTAAAGTAGCTTGATTTGGCTTTCTTTCAATCTCAGCCATCCACCTAAAGTCAAACATATCATAAGGTAAATTTTTCTCCCTAGGATTTTCTTTAAAATACTTTTCTCTGAGTTCCAAAACCTCTGCTAAATCCAAGTTATACCAAGATGCATAGCCATTGTCATTCCTATAATAAAAACTTTCAAGCCCACAACCTACATTTATCACTGTTCCATACTTATTTTCTTTTAAAAATCTTCTTATATAAAGATCCATATTTTTGCTTCTTACAGCCGCCGCAAGCAAAGTATAATCACTTTGATTCTTAATTAAAGTTCTTTTTATTTTATTAAGAACTGACCGCCAAATATAATTAGACTTTCGATTTTTAAAAATATCTGGATAAACAATATTTGCATAAACTCTAGCTTGTAATGGTATATATAAGGTATTTGATACTTTAGTTAATTCTTCCATAGTGTCTCCTCTCACCTAATAATAATCATATTAATTATACAAAATAATCCTTCCTTTTTCAAATAATTGACTGCAATTGTTTTTAAATTAGCGCTCTTTATGATAGAATAGAATAAAAAGGAGATAATTTATGAGCAAAAATAAAATTTCAAATAAAATGTACGAAAAAAAATTATCCGAACTTCAAGTTGAACTTGTAAAATTACAAAGATTTATAAAGGAAAAAGGACTTAGAGTCGTAGTTATTTTCGAAGGTAGAGATGCTGCTGGTAAAGGTGGGACAATTAAAAGAATAGCAGAAAAACTGAACCCTAGAACTTGCAAAATTGTAGCTCTAGGTATACCAACAGAACGAGAAAAATCTCAATGGTACTTTCAAAGATATGTTGCACATCTACCAGCCGCAGGTGAAATGGTACTTTTTGATAGAAGTTGGTACAACAGGGCTGGAGTAGAAAAAGTAATGGGATTCTGTACTGACGAACAGTACGAAGAATTCTTGCGCAGCTGTCCGCTATTCGAAAAAATGCTTATTCGTTCTGGAATAATTCTTATCAAATATTGGTTTTCTGTAAGTGATGAAGAACAAGAAAGACGTTTCCTTAGCAGAATCAACGACCCTACTAAGCGTTGGAAAATTAGTCCAATGGACTTAGAAGCTAGAAAACGTTGGGTAGACTATTCAAGAGCTAAGGACAATATGTTTGCCTACACAGATACTAAAAAATCACCATGGTATGTAGTTGAAAGTGATATTAAAAAGCACGCTAGAATAAACTGTATTAGTCATCTTCTTAGCCAAATTGACTACGAAGAAATACCTTATGAAGATATAAATCTTCCAAAAAGGCAAGAAAAAGGTAATTACATTCGTCCGCCTTTTGATGAACAAACTACTATTCCTGATGTTGCCGGAGAATTACTCGATAAATCTAAATAAAGCAAAATATAAAAGGAGTTCTTATTGTTCAATTTTTGAACGATTAAGGGCTCTTTTTTTTATCTTGGAAAAGACATTAATATAATTCCAATCCCTAAAAGAGTAAAAGCTATATAATTAATAATTACAAGCTTCTTGCCTTTACCCCATGAAATATACAATCTTGACGTTCTCATTGCAAAATAAGTAAGAAAAACAAAAGTATAAACAGCTAAATTAAATAATGAATAATAACTTCCCTCTTTTGCAAGCGGAAATAATATAAGTATGACATGGACATAAATTAAAGTATAAAATAAATACGCTAATTTCTGTAATAATTCCCATATAAAAGGGTGCATCCTCTTTCTTACAAAGTTAAATGATGTAATAAAAAGTGGCATCATTATAAATATTAAAATAATACTTATAACTGCTGCAGCAAGTTGGGTAGTACTCATTTTCTCAGGACTTACAAATAAGTACTTAAAATAGGTAAATCCGTATGAAATATTATGAGCAAGTATTAAAATCGACGAAATAATCGATAACTCACCTCTAATCGACATAAGCCTTTTTCTCATCTCACCCTTAGGTAAGGCACCAGCATACATTACAAAGACAAATCCAGCCGTAGCAAGAGATCCCTTTGAAAACAAATTAAAGAAATGCCTTCTAAAAGCAATAGAAAAGTTTTGGTATACCTCGCTAGCAACTAGATAAACAACAATAAGTGATATTATTGTACTTAAAATATATAAAATTGTAGCATTTTTCTTGATAAAATTTCTAGCAAATTTTGTTATCAAAAAAAGTATTATTATTGAATAAATTAATAGCATTCATCACCTCGTTTTAATCAGCTTTAAACACCATTTTACATTTTTTAATAATCTTTTTCAAGTGCTAGTTTTTATCATTTAGATTGCATTCACACTTAAACATAGTGGTAGCTTCATCCAAAATTCCATTTAGATAAGCTAAAACTATTCCATAATTAGTAATTGGAACTCCATTTTCTTCGCAAATAGATATCCTATTTAGCATTGTTTTTTTATTCAACATACAAGAACCACAATGTATTACTAAGTCGTAATCAAGCTCTGTTGGAAAATCGTGACCCATTTTAAATTCGTAGTTTAGTTCAAATCCTAACTTTTTGTTTAATAGTCTAGGAATTTTCACCCTGCCTATGTCTTCATGACTATGATTGTGTGTGCATGACTCAGAAATTAACACTCTATCACCTTCTTTAAGCGACGTTATCTTCTCTACTCCAGCCTCAAAGGACGATAAGTCCCCTTTTTGCCTTGCAAATAGTATAGAAAAAGATGTTAAAGGTATGCCTTTTACAATTTTACTAACTTCTTTAAAAGCCTGCGAATCAGTTATAACAAGGTCTACGTCCTCCAAGTCCTTAAGCCCTTCCTCAAGTTCCGTATCCCTTAGTATATATGTTTTTATACCATGGTCTAAGGCATCTCTTATAACTTGGACTTGCGGAAGTATTATCCTGCCCTTAGGTGCCTCTGAGTCAATAGGTACTACCAAAACTACCTTTGAGCCATAAGGCAAAATGTCGCCAATAAGTGTTTCTTCTTCCTCATTTTCTCTAAGTATAGTAATCAAATCATCTTTTAAATAAAGTACATCCTTATCATTTAGAGAAGAAACAAAAACAGCATTTTTGTGCTCTGCCTTAAGTTTTTTCAGTTCATCTGAACTTAACAGGTCTATCTTATTATATACTTCAAGATAATTTATATTAAACCTTTTGAACTGCTTTTTTATCTTATTAAAAGAATCCATATCAATATTGTTACTATCGTGAACATAGATGGCAAAATCAGTTCGTAAAATTATTTTCTCTGACGACTTTATTCTAAGCTCTCCAAGTTCTCCCTCATCATCTAGACCAGCCGTATCTATAAATACTACTGGTCCATAAGGGAGTAATTCCATCGTTTTTAGAACTGGGTCAGTCGTAGTCCCCTTCACATCTGATACTATGGCTATATCCTGACCAATTATCTTATTAAAAAGTGAAGATTTACCCGAATTTCTATTACCATAAATGGCAATATGCGTTCTATTAGCAAGTGGTGTTTTTATCATAAGTATAAGTCCCTCTTACCTGTTTCTAACTTCTCTAAGTTTTCAACTGTTAATTTTCTTATTTTCAAATTATCTATATTACTTATTTCATCATCTATAACCTTAGCAACCAAGCCTCTAAACTCATCATCACCGTAATCGTCAGCAAACTCTTTGAGAGTCATAAGGGCGTTTGGCAAACAAACGTTGTGTATTTGTCCTGATTTTGCAAGACGCATAAACCTATCACCCGTCCTATTAGATCTGTAACAAGCAGTACAATAACTAGGCACATAACCATCTCTTACAAGTCCTTTTAAGACTTCAAGCGGGGAACGGTGATCAGCTATTTCAAATTGGTCAATCTTTTTACCATTTTCAAATTCTTCTTTGTATCCACCAACACCAGTACAAGAACCAGCACTGACTTGTGAAACACCGTAGTTAAGGACTTCTCTCCTCATTTCTTCTGATTCTCTAGTAGAAAGGATTAGTCCAGTAAAAGGTACTGCAAGTCTTATTATTGCAACTATTCTCTTAAACTCATCATCTGTAACGATATGTGGAAAGTCTGATAATTCCATACCTTCAGCCTTTTGAAGTCTTGGAACAGAAATAGTATGGAACCCAACTCCAAACCTCTCCTCAAGGTGTGCATTGTGCATCATAAGACCCATTATCTCGTATTTGTAATCGGCTAATCCAAATAACACTCCTCCACCTACATCATCAATACCAGCCTCCATGGCTCTATCAAAGGAAGTTAAATGATATAAATAATTTCCCTTTAAACTTTTTGGATGAACAAGCTCATACGTTGGCTTATGATATGTTTCTTGGAATAGAATATATGTACCTATTTCTTTCTCATATAATTTTCTATAATTTTCTACAGTGGTCGCAGCTATATTTACATTTATTCTTCTTATATTACCGTTTTTGTTTTCTGTATTATAAATGGTATCTATCGCTTCACAAACATAATCTATATCGCAGTTAATTGGGTCTTCTCCTGCTTCTAGAGCTAATCTTTTATGACCCATTGATTCAAGTAATTTTACTTCTTCTTCTATTTCAGACTTAGTAAGCCTTCTTCTCTTAAATTTATTATCTCTACCATAACCACAGTAAGTACAGTTATTTACACAGAAGTTTGAAATATAAAGTGGAGCAAAAATAACTATTCTATTTCCATATATTTTAGTTTTAATTTCACCTGCAACCTTAAATAACTCTTTCTCGAGTTCTTCATCTTCCATTTGTATTAACTTGGCTACCTCTTCATAAGAAATGCCTTGTAATTTGCGAGATTTATCTAAAATCTCCATTATTTCTTCTTTTGAAGCATTCTTACCTTCTTCAAGATACTTGTTAATTAATTCCTCATTGATAAAATTACCAACCATAATAATCTCCTTTTTCCATATTTACTTCAAACCCCGATTTTTCAAGTAAATATTTTATATTTGTTTCTGACCTTTTATTTTCGTATATTCTATAATTTTTTCTTTGTCGCTCTGGCGTTATATTGGGCATTACTACATTCGCCCCCGAAAGAAATGCCTTAGTTCTTCCTCTTTCATCCATAGTTGCAAGAGCAGTTGTTGCTGGCATTAAAGACTTGGGTAACAATAGCCTACACAGTGCAAGCATTAATAAGGTCTGCTCTACTGTACCTGATTCATAATCTGCAAGCGGTGTATTCTTTGTAGCTATGAAAGGGCCTATTCCAACCATCTGTGGGTCTAATTCTTTCAAAAACCTCAAATCCTTGGCAAGCACTTCCTCTGTTTGATTTGGTAATCCTACCATAAAACCTGCCCCTACTTGATAGCCTAATTCTTTTAAATTATAAAGACATTCTTTCCTGCTTTCTAAACTCATTCCTTCATGTAAAAAGTCGTAAAGTTCAGTATCAGCCGTTTCATGCCTTAGTAAATATCTATCCGCTCCAGCTTCTTTTAAACGTTTGTAAGACTCATAAGAACGCTCTCCTACTGATAATGTAAGTGCTACATCGTATCGTCCTTTTATTGAACGTACTATATCTTCTAAAACTTCATCTGTAAAATGATTATCCTCACCACCTTGTAAAACAAAGGTTCTAAGTCCCATATTATAACCGTATTCACAAGCTTTAAGTATTTCCTCTTTATCTAATCTATATCTGCTTGCATCTTTCTGAGAACGCCTAATTCCACAGTATCTACAATTACATTTACAATAATTGCTAATCTCAATCAAACCACGTAAAAAAATTCCTTTATAATACTGGTTTTTCAAACGAAAAGCTTCTTTTCTAAGTATGCTTATTTCATCTTCATCTACATTTTTTAACAAATAAAGAATTTCATCATAGGAAAGGTCATTCGTTTTAATTAACTTGTCTATGTATTTTAAACATCTTTCTTTGATATTGCCACCTTTACTGTTACACCTTCCAAATTCCCTAGTTTACCAGTCAAATCATTTATTCTATCCAAATCACCGCATAAAGTTATTGATACCACAGAAATATGTTTGTCTAAAAAAGGAATCCCCATTCGGCCTCTAACAATGTCATTGTAGTCAGATACAATTTTATTAAATCTCTTGCTAATTAACTTAGGCTCATCAATTACTGCAGATATTACTCCTACTTTTTCCATTTTTTTCTCCTATAAGGTAATTATTAAATCAAGTACATATTAATATTAGTTTAAATTTAAAATATTTTATACAATACTTAGCGAAATCCGATTTTGATTCTATAGAAAGTCTAAATAAGACAACTATATTTTTCTATACTGTTGGGAAAATCAGATTTAAGTAAAATTCACCCTAACAAAAAAATACATCCATATCTTATATGAATGTATAACAATGAGAGCAAAAAACAATGCTCTATTCCACTAAGATAACAAGAAAAACTCGTCACCTAGCTTATATTACACACTCATCAAAAAAGATTTCTCTCTTTAAATAAGTAATAATTGTAAATATTCAATTATTATTATAATAAGGGAAAAACCAGAGATAAAAATCTCCGGTCAACCCAAATTTTAATGATTTTTATGGTTATTATTTAGTACCATTTAAAGTATTTTATAAAGGATATAATCCTTTAATTTCTTGGGATAAAGCCTAAACTCTATCCCAAGAATATTTTAGTTTACTTTTCTTCAACATTGTAGCTGTTAGCCATTCTTAAGTATGACTCATATCTTTCCTTAGCATCACTTTCAGCTTTCTTGAATAATGCTTCAGCTTGCTCTGGGAACGTCTTTTGAAGTGCAGTATATCTTACTTCACCTAGTAGATACTCTCTGAAATCAGCCTTAGGTGGTTTAGAATCTAATGTAAATGGATTCTTACCTTGCTTAGCTAGAAGTGGATTGTATCTCCATAAGTGCCAGTAACCTGCATTAACAGCATCTGCTTCTCTCTCTTGAGTTTTACCCATTCCTTTTCTGATTCCGTGTGCGATACATGGAGCGTAAGCAATAATTAATGATGGTCCATCATAAGCTTCTGCTTCTGTAAGAGCCTTCATAAATTGGTTCTTGTTAGCACCCATTGCTACTTGTGCTACGTATACATAACCGTAAGTAGCTGAAATCATACCAAGGTCTTTCTTCTTAATCTTCTTACCACTTGCAGCAAATTTTGCTACTGCAGCTGTTGGAGTCGCTTTAGAAGCCTGTCCACCAGTATTTGAGTAAACCTCTGTATCAAATACAAGTACGTTTACGTTCTCACCTGATGCAAGTACGTGGTCAAGTCCACCGTAACCGATGTCATAAGCCCATCCGTCTCCACCAACGATCCATACGGAACGCTTAGTTAAGAAGTTTTCTTTTGACTTGATGTCTGCAACAAGTTCTTTCATTTCTTCATCACTTGGCTCAAGCTTAGTTAATGCTTCTCTAACTGCTTTACCAGCAACTTTTGACTTGTCTGCGTCATCTTTATCTTCTAACCATGCTTCAAATGCTGCTTTAGCATCTTCTGAAACACCTTTTTCTAGAAGTTTATTTAAGTTCATTTCGATTGAATTTCTCATTTGTTTAACTGCTACTGCCATACCATAACCGTACTCAGCGTTGTCTTCAAATAATGAGTTAGCCCAAGCTGGTCCTTGACCTTCTGCATTAGTAGTAAATACTGTTGCAGGAGCTGAACCACCCCAGATTGAAGAACATCCAGTAGCATTAGCGATCATCATTCTATCTCCGTAAAGTTGAGAAACAACTTTTAAGTATGGAGTCTCACCACAACCTGCACAGGCTCCTGAGAATTCAAACAATGGTTGTGAGAATTGGCTACCTTTAACAGTGTCAAGTTTATTAAATTCAGTCTTATGACTTACGTTTTCAATTAAGTAATCCCAGTTTGGAATTTCTCTGTCCATTTGAGTTCCAATTGGCTTCATAACAAGAGCCTTGTTCTTAGCTGGACAGATATCTGCACAGTTTCCACAACCAGTACAGTCAAGTGTAGTTACTTGAATCTTGTAAACCATTCCGTCTAAGCCTTTACCTCTAGCTGGTATAGTTTCCATACCTTCTGGAGCATTCTTCATTTCTTCTTCACTAATGTAGAAAGGACGAATAGCTGCGTGAGGACAAACAAATGAACACTGGTTACATTGGATACAGTTTTCAGCTTCCCACTCTGGAACGTTAACTGCGATACCACGTTTTTCGTGAGCTGATAATCCGTTAGGGAAAGTACCATCTTCATATCCATCAAATGCTGATACTGGAAGGTCATCGCCTTTTTGTGCGTTCATAACTGAAGCAACATTTGTAAAGAATTCATTTCCACCTTTAACTTCTTCAGCTACTTTAACATCACTTGCTTCTGCCCATGATGCTGGATAATCAACTGCTACAAGTCTATCAATACCTTTGTCGATAGCTTCGTGGTTCATGTTTACAATCTTCTCACCTTTTTTACCATATGATTTAACAACTGCTTCTTTTAAGTATTTAACAGCGTCATCAAGTGGCATAACATTAGCTAATTTAAAGAATGCTGATTGCATGATCATGTTGATACGGCTACCAAGTCCGATTTCTTGAGCTAAATCTGTTGCATTAAGAGTATAGAACTTAACTTCGTTCTTAGCAATCGCTCTCTTAAGCTCTGCTGGTAAATGTTCCTCAAGACCTGCCTTATCCCAGATAGTGTTAAGTACAAAAGTACCACCTTTCTTGATTCCTTTAAGTAGGTCGTATTTATCTACATATGATTGGTTGTGACATGCAATGTAGTCTGCTTCGTTAATTAGGTAAGTAGAACGTATTCTCTCGTCACCAAAACGAAGGTGAGATACTGTGATACCACCTGACTTCTTAGAATCATATGAGAAGTATCCTTGAGCCCATTTATCAGTCTTATCACCAATGATTTTGATTGCTGATTTGTTAGCACCAACAGTACCGTCTGAACCAAGCCCCCAGAACTTACAACGGATAACTGATTCGTTTTCTGTAACAATCTCTTCGCCAATTGGAAGTGAAAGATTCATAACGTCATCAACGATACCCACTGAGAAGTTATCTTTTGGTTCTTCAAGTTTTAAGTTATCATAAACACCTTTTAACATAGTTGGAGTAGTATCTTTTGAACCAAGACCATATCTACCACCAACGATAACAGGTTGTTTTTCTCTTCTGTAATATAAACTTCTTACGTCAACATAAAGAGGCTCGCCT
>PDWI01006954.1_pt1 | contig 13980 bp, 13 predicted proteins | sample 1430891 | NCBI WGS metagenome assembly PDWI01 (sample SAMN01162508, study PRJNA174530) | Oral metagenome, whole genome shotgun sequencing project. | biome: Marine environment; feature: Marine mammal; material: Swab sample of the gingival sulcus; isolation source: swab sample of gingival sulcus...
TGGAAAAGAGATGGACTTCTTTACATTAAAAGGAATAGCAGAGCATCTTTTAGATACATTACATATGGATTATGAATTTGAAAGAGCAGAAAATCCTTCCTATCATCCAGGAATATCAGCAGTGATTTATTCTTCTGGAAAGAGAGTAGGGGTATTAGGTAAACTTCATCCAAAATTACTTGAAAACTATAATTTACCTGATTCTTATGCACTTGAATTTGATTATAAGAGACTTCTTTCTCTTAAAAAGGATGTTGTTAAGTTTGAAAGTATTCCTAAATATCCTTCTAGTTCAAGGGATTTAGCAATATTAGTAAAAGATGATATTACAAATAATGATATTCTTAAAATAATTAAGAAAAAAGGTGGAAAGCTCTTAGAATCAGTAGAATTATTTGATGTCTATAAAGGAAATCAAATAGAAGAAAATTATAAGAGTATGGCATATAAATTAGTATTTAGATCAAAAGAAGGAACATTAGTAGATGATGATGTAAATGAAAGAATTGATAAGATTCTTAAGAAGTTAGAAAGTGATTTAGAGGCTAAATTAAGATAGTATGAAATCTTCTATGGTTACATGGTAATCATAGAAGGTTTTTTTATTTGAAACAAAAGTGAAAAAATATATGAAATATGCTAAAATAAAAATGTGTTTTAAATAAAAGATTGTATTGGGGATAAGATATTATGATAAATATTGCTATATGTGATGATCAATTTGAATATTTACATAGAATAAATAAATTGGTAAAGGAAAAATTCGATGAATTAAACTTAGAAGTAGAAACTAATATTTTTTCAACTAGTAAAGATTTATTAGAATCAGTTTCTAATGAAAGATATGATATTATTTTTTTAGATATTGAAATAGATAATAATAATGGAATAGATATTGCTAAAATACTTAGAAATAGTGATTATAATGGAATAATAATTTTTATAACATCATATTCAAAATTTTTCTCAGATGGGTATAAAGTAGAAGCATTTAGGTATATCTTAAAGCAAAATATCGAAAATGAATTAACCGAGTGTGTTCATTCTCTTATTAATAAATTAGGCTTGATTCAAATAAGTTATAAAAATATCACCGTTAATATCAATGAAATTTTATTTGTTGAAAGTGATAACCATAAGGTGATTTTTCATTTTATTAATGGAAAGGACATAGAATGTTGGGGAAAATTAGATGAGGTAGAAAGTTCTATCAACTCACCAGATTTAATGAGAATCCATAAAAGTTATATTATCAATATTCAATATTTTAAAGAGATTAGTAGATATGAAATAACATTGATTAATGATTTAAAAATATCTGTTCCCAGAGCAAGATATAAAGAGGTGAAAAATAAAATTGCAATTAGGAGAGGAATATGGAGTTAAATCTTTTATTAATTCAGGAAATCATTATAACTTTTTTTGACTTTTTGATTTTTTATGTTACTTGTTTTAGCATGTTTAAACAAAAACGAATGAATAAAATAAAAAAATACAGTTCAGTTTTTATTTTATTCAGTGTATCTATTTTAAATATTATGTATATTGATATTTTATTAGGGAAAATACTTTTATCTATACTTTTAGTATTTCTAATGATGAATGTTTTATTTGATGATAAAAAAGAAAAGATATTTTTCCTTGTTATATCCATTGTGATCATGTTTATTGTTGTTGAAATTGCTTTGGTAACAATTATTAAATTAAATACTAGTATTTATGATGAAATTATTCATAAAAAAGATAAATTATTTAATTTAACAATACTCAGTAGATTAATTGTTTTTATTATACTAATACTAACAATTATTAGGAAAATAACTAAAATTGAATTAGGAAAAAATCAAATTTCTAAATTGATTATTATTTCATTACTTAGTATTACTGCAATTATATATAGTATTATCCCAGATGGGAAAAGTATATTTTCTTCTGACTATATAATACCTATTATTTTGATTTTTAATAATATTTTTATTTATTATATATTAGTTGATTTTACAGAACTCAGTAATAATTTAAGAATATCAAGTATTAATGAAGAAAGAATGAATAATGAATTAGAATTATGGAAAAAATTAGAACATAGAGATAATGTACAGAAAAAAATAATGCATGATTATACGAATACGATACTTTGTATAAGAGGTCTTATTCATGAAAAGAAAGAAGAAGAATTAAAAGAATATATTGATAATATATCAACAGATTTTTTATTAGCGAGCAATTATGTTAGTACAGGTAATTCTTTGATTGATGTTTTAATTAATAATAAGTATGAAATAGCGTTAAGCAAGGATATTGCTTTAATTTTAAAATTGGATAAATTAAATGATGTTAAGATAAAAAATGAAGAAATGATAGTAATACTCAGTAATTTATTAGATAATGCAATAGAACATTGTGAAGAACTTCGAATAAAGAGAAAAGAAATATTCTTAAGTATTAAAAATCATAATTCATTACAAATTATAATTAGAAATCCTATTGAGAAAGAAATAAATGTAGAAAATGATTTAATCAAAACTACGAAAAAAGGAGATAATCATGGAATAGGATTAACTAATGTTAAGGATGTAGTCAAAGCATATGATGGAGAAATATATATAGATGTAGATGATGGATATTTTACTTATTTCATTGAAATAGAGAATGATTAATAGATGAAGTATTATTGCTATTTTAAAATCTTGTTTCTAATTTAGAAGTAAGATTTTTTTATTTGTGTTATATTTCGAAAGAAAATGTCATTTTTCGAAAAGTGGCTTGAAAATTGAATGTGATAAGATACTATTATATTGTAATCTATTAGATTGTTTGAATGTTTTATTTCAGTAAAAAAATAATATATTATATTAAGAGAAAATAAATATATCGAAAAAATAAACTTAATAAAATGATAGTATGTATTAGACAAAATTAATATTATATAATACAATGAAGTAGGAAGAAAAGAGGAGGCTTTATGAAAAGTATATGGAAAGATAAAAATTTTAATATTCTTTTATATGGTGGAGGAATATCTTTAATTGGGTCATATATTGTTCAGATGAGTATTATATGGGAGATGCTGGATCATTCAGATGGTGCTTCTTTAATCGGTTCAGTTATGGCTTTAAGTATTATTATACCTGCTATATTAAGTAGTTTTATGGGAACTTTTGTAGATCGAAGAAATCCAAAGAAATTAATGATATACTTAGATTCATTTCAAGGTATATTATTTGTTTTTCTATTTTTTATAACGAATCAATGGGGCTTAAATTTATATATTAATATTTTTATTATCATTATAGCTTCTTTCTTTAATATATTATATTCTCTAAATATTACTGCATTATATCCTAAATTATTTGATAAAGAAGGACTTCAAAAAACAATGTCCATTAATATGTTCTTACATAGTATGACGAATATTATAGGAATATCATTAGCAGGAATTATGCTTCTATATATGGAAGTTTCTTATATCTTATTAATCAATGGAATTACTTTTTTACTATCAGCTTTTTTTGAACGATTCTTAGAAATTAAATTTGAAGGAAAGAAAGTAATGAATAAAGAAAAGAGTAGTTTTAAAGAAGATTTTAAAATTGCTTTTCATGAGATAAAGAAAATAGAAATACTCGGCTATTTTATTTTTGCAGCAATGCTTAATCTATCCATTGTAGGACTATTTTATATAGGGTTTGTGTTTGTTTATAAGAATGTCTTTCTATTAACAGCAGATAAATTTTCTATGGCAAATACAGTACTACCAATTGGTATGATGTTAGCTTCACTATTATTTACATTTGCACCAAAAATAAATAATGCATATAAGTTTTTAAAAATAAATGTTTATTTACAAGGAATTGTAATTATTTCTATGGGGCTTATTTTATACTACTTCAATCAATCAAGTGGATTAATTATTTTCTTAGCATGTGTATTTATATTTGCCTTTTTAAATTCCGTTGCAAGCGTTCCAGCTAGAACCGTTATTATGAAGAAAATACCTCAAGATATTATTGGAAAAGTATTTGGTGTAAACCATACAATTGGTGCATCAGCAACAGCACTTTCTAATGTCTTATTTGGTTTAATGCTTGATAATATGAAAGCAGGGATGGTATTTATTGCAGCAGGTATTTTTACTATTATTATCAATTTATTTAATAAAGAAAAATGGTATGAATAGGACTTGTTTCCTATTCATATTTATTGAAATAAATAATTCTACTATAGAAAAGAGGATGGATGATTAAGTTAAATCAAGTGAGTAAAAAATATAATAATCATGAAATTATTAAAAATACAAGTTTTGTATTTTCTAATAAAAAAATATATGGCATTGTAGGAAAAAATGGAGCAGGTAAAACAACATTATTAAAACTAATGACGAATGTAGCTATGCCTACAACTGGTACAGTGGTAAGGGATAAAGGGCTTATTGGATGCTCTTTTGGACTGGACTATTATGAGGATTTAACTGTAGAAAAGAATTTATTATTAAGAAAATCCATATTAGGGATAAAAGAGGATACCTTTGCCTTAGATTTAATGAAAGAAACAGGTCTTTGGGATCATAAATCAAAAAAAGCTAAGGATTTATCTTTAGGGCTAAAACAATTACTCGATATTTCTCTTGCTTTTGTAGGGAATCCTAATATTATTATTTTAGATGAACCCTTTAATGGATTAGATCCAATGAATTTAATTATTGTAAGAGATAAAATAAAAACGTATTTTGCTACAACAGATTGTTTAATGATTATCTCTAGTCATGGCTTAGCTGAACTAGAAAAATTAGCTTCAGAGTTTCTTATTATCAATGATGGGAAAATATTAGATGCTATAGATCATTCTGATATTACGGAAAATGATTCACTTGAAACAATTTTTCAAGCTAAAATAATGGAGGGAAGATAATGCTTCATATTATAAAAAATGATATTAAATTATTATACTGGTCTAATTTTTTTAAACGCTCTCCATCCTTTCACTCTTAATAATAATGAGTAATTTTATTCATGTATCGGCAGCAATTATGGCGCTTTCTGGAAAGAATGTTCCATTAGGTACAGGGATTGGTTTTTTATTTAATAATTATTCTAATAATTTGGTGTTTGATGAAGTACTACTCTCTTCACTTGCAAATACTCTTTATTTTTGGATAATTGTTCTAATGGCAATCACTTCATATATCAGTAGAGATATGATTCAAAAGAAACAAATTAATGCAGTGAGTAATAAAAAATCAGTATTTAACTTAGCCACTTCAAAATTAATTGTGGCTTCCATATATCTTAGCCTTTTATATTATATCATTATTTTCTGTTCTTTAATGATTCATATGATATATACGAAAATGCCTTTTGCTGATTTTAAGATGCTTACTACCTTTCGCTTTGCTTCTTTTAATTTACTAGCAATGCTCAGTTTTATTTGGATAGCCTCTTCCATATCAATGTATGTAAAAAGTACTCAGTATACCCATCTAATATCTTTTATTATCTTTTTTGCTGGGGGATTTTATGAGTTAATGAAGCTATTTAAGCATCATACGGGACTAATTCCAATGATAATATCTAAGATTAATCCATTTGTTTATACAATGTATTTTTCTTCTTTGAATCAGACGAATAATGTAAGTTCTTTACTTTTCTTCACTTTATTTTCTATTATTTGTAGTTTGCTTTTAATAAAAATAATGGAAACGAAAAAAGATTATATTTAAAATAACAATAAGATTTTCATATAGTAATAACTAATATTTAGTGATATAATGTTTTGGAGGACGAGTAAAAGGAGGATAAGATGGATTTATTTGAAGGTATAAAATCAAAATTAGAAGGAAAAGATGTTTCTATAGCATTTCCAGAAGGAAATGAACCTAGAATACTAAAAGCAGCTTCAAGACTTCATAAAGAAGGTATTTTAAAGCCTGTTTTAATAGGAAGTAAAGAAGATATCGAAAAAGTAGCAAATGAGATCGATTGTGATATAGATGGAATTACAATAGAAAATCCTGAAACATATGATGGATTTGAGAAAATGGTACAATCTTTTGTAGAAAGAAGAAAAGGAAAAGCAACAGAAGAAGATGCAAGAAAAATCTTAAAAGATGTAAATTATTTTGGAACAATGCTCTGCTATATGAATAAAGTAGAAGGTATGGTTTCTGGTGCTGTTCACTCTACAGGAGATACAGTAAGACCTGCTCTTCAAATCATAAAAACAAAAGAAAATGTAACGAGAACAAGTGGTGCATTTATTATGGTTTCTCCAGAAAAAGAGAGATATATCTTTGCTGATTGTGCAATAAATATTACATTAAATGCTGAAGAAATGGCTGAAATAGCTGTAGAAAGTGCTAAAACTGCAAAAGCATTTGGTATTGAGCCTAAGGTAGCAATGTTAAGTTTTTCTACAAAAGGTTCTGCAGATCATGAGGATGCTAAAAAAGTAGCACGTGCTACTGAAATCGCAAAAGAAAAAGACAGTTCTTTAATCATTGATGGAGAGCTTCAATTTGACGCTGCATTTGTTGAATCAGTAGGTCAAAAGAAAGCACCTGGTTCTGATGTAGCTGGTAAAGCAACTGTATTTGTATTCCCTAGTTTAGAGGCTGGAAACATCGGTTATAAAATTGCTCAAAGATTTGGTAAATATGAAGCAATTGGACCTGTTTTACAAGGACTTAATAAGCCGGTCAATGACCTTTCTAGAGGATGTAATGATGAAGATGTATATAAGCTAGCAATTATTACTGCAGCACAGAGTTTATAAAAAACAAAGACCTGTTTTGAAAAGTCAAAACAGGTTTTTTTAAAATATTTTAGATAAGAAATAGCCTGATGATAATAATACGCTATTCCATATCGCAATGCCTAGTGCTGAGTATAAAATATACTCCCATACATTAATTTTTAATACACCAGCAGGAAGTCCAATAAGCGTTCTTACTACTGGAAGTAACTTCGATGTAAAAATAGTAATCCGAGCATTCTTTTCCATCTTTCCTAGATATAATAATAATTTATTTCTAATTTTTTCATTCTTAAAATGAAGGACTTTTTCTCCAACCAATCTTCCTACTATATAAAGTACCATACTTCCAATAACACCAGCTATAATGGAAAGACCTAAAGCAATAAAAAATGATTTATCTGCCATTCGAACCCATATGCCTACAGTTGGGAAAACAACGCCTGCAGGAAGTCCTGGTAAATTAAGATATTCCATAATAACAATAACAAAAACAACGATATATCCGTATTTGTTCAAAAAATTGAGTACGGTTGTTGTATTAACACTCATCAATATACTTTCCATATCCACCTCTAATAAATCATATCATATTAATATTACAAAACGATAACGTTAAACAAGAAATATATTAAATTTATATTAATATATTCTCATACTTGATTTTTATTCTATTTAACTATATTATGGACAGAGTGAAAGTGAGAAGATAAAGATGAAAATAATAAATATTGCAATCATTGCCCACGTTGATGCAGGTAAATCAACTCTTGTAGATGCTTTTTTTAATCAAACAGGCGTTTTTAGAGAAAATGAAAAACGTGTAGAGCAAGTAATGGATAGTGATGCTATCGAAAGAGAAAGAGGAATAACAATTTATTCAAAAAATTGTTCTATTAACTATAAAGATTATAAGATAAATATTGTAGATACTCCAGGTCATGCTGATTTTTCAGGTGAAGTAGAGAGAATTATGAAAACAGTAGACACCGTAATCCTTTTGGTAGATAGTGCAGAAGGCCCTATGCCTCAGACAAAATTTGTATTAAAAAAATCACTGGAGATGAATTTAAATCCTATTTTATTTATCAATAAAATTGATAAAAAAGATCAACGAGCAGAAGAAGTAGTTGATATGGTATTTGATTTATTTGTGGATTTAAATGCTACAGATACGCAGCTTGATTTTCCAATTGTATACGGTGCTACAAAAGATGGTTATGCTGTGCTTGATATGGAGGATGAAAGAAAGAATTTAGATCCTCTTTTAGAGACGATTATCCATCATACAGAGCCTTATCCAAATTTAGATAATGAGCCGTTACAGCTTCAAATCAGTGCATTAGGCTATGATGATTATGTAGGTAGACTAGGAATTGGAAGAATTACCAAAGGAACAATTTCTGTTGGACAGACTATTTCGATATCTAAAAGAGATGGAAGAGTGATTAATTCAAGAATTTCAAAACTTGGTGCCTACAAGGGACTTAAAAAGATAGAAGTAGATACTTTAACAAGTGGTGATATTGCAATTATTAGTGGTATTTCTGATTTATCCATTGGTGAAACAATCTGTGATGTAAATCACGTAGAAGCACTGGATATGATTAAAATAGAAGAGCCTACTCTTTCAATGAATTTCTTAGTGAATTCATCGCCTTTTGCAGGAAAAGTAGGTAAATTTGTTACAACAAGACATGTAAGAGATCGATTAATAAAAGAACTTGAAATGAATGTTGCACTGAAAGTAGAAGAACTCGGTGGAACAGATGGTTTTAAGGTTTCTGGTCGTGGTGAACTTCATCTTTCGATTCTTATTGAAAATATGAGAAGAGAAGGTTATGAACTAAATGTATCAAAACCTGAAGTTATTCTTCATAAAGATGAATATGGAAATCTTTTAGAGCCAATGGAAGAACTGATTGTTACAGTACCTGATGAATACGTAGGAGCTGCTATTTCATCTTTAAATGATAGAAAAGGTGAAATGCTTGATATGATAGCAGAAAACGGTAGTACAAAACTTACTTATAAAGTACCTACTAGAGGGCTTTTAGGTTTCCGTTCATATATGATTACAAAGTCCAAAGGAGAAGCAATTATCCTCCGCTCACTCATTGGATTTGGCGAGTATAAAGGAGCAATTCCTAAAAGAAATAATGGGGTATTAGTTTCTGGTGAAAAAGGAGTTACAACGCCTTATGCACTGAGTAATTTAGAAGATAGAGGAACAATGGTGATTCATCCAAATACAGAAGTATATGAAGGGATGATTATAGGGATTAATAATCGAAGTGAAGATATTATAGTGAATCCTACAAAGACGAAAAAATTAACTAATACCAGAGCTTCAGGAAATGATGATGCAGTAAGAGTAACTGCTCCTAAGATCATGAGTTTAGAAGAAGCGATGGAATTTATAGAAGAGGATGAATATATTGAAGTGACGCCTGATAGTATTAGACTACGAAAGAAAATACTAAATGGTGGGGACCGCATTCGATATGAAAAAAGAGGTAAGAAATCCTAGTAGTTAGGCCAGAGATAAAATCATTATCTCTGGTTTTTTTAAGACATAAAAATATTTAACCTGACTCAAAGTGTCATATTTTATATTATATAATGATATAAAAAGAAAGGATAAAAATGAATATGAAACCTATATTAAATGATATGATTTCAGTCAACGACTTTAGAAACTTTTATTGGTATAAAGAAGAGTTAATCGATTTTTGCCGCTTATATCATCTCGATCAAAGAGGCGGGAAAATGGAGCTAGAAAAGAGAATTGAAGTATTTTTAAAAGCGGGAGAGCGTGAAGTCTATCAAAAGAAATCAGCATCTTCTAAATTTGACTGGAATAATAAGGAGTAACCCTTGAAACAGTGATTACAGATAATTATAGAAATACGAAAAATGTAAGAGAATTTTTTAAAGCTCATTTAGGAAATCAATTTAAGTTTAATGTGCAATTTATGGTTTGGATGAAAACGGCACAGGGAAAAACATTAAAAGATGCCACTGAGCAGTGGCTTTTCATACAAAATGAAATGAAAACAAATAAAAAAGATAAAAATATTGTTCCTCAATTTGAGTATAATACCTATATTAGAGATTTTTTTAAGGATAATCCAGATAAATCCTTACAGGATGCTATTCGATGCTGGAAAATAAAAAAATCAAAACCTGGGGATAATAAATACTCTAAATCGGATTTAAAATAGCTACAGGCATCCCTGTAGCTTACTTTTTATTCACCAGCATAATAGCCAAAAGTAACATTTACTTCACCATTTATCTCACTAATCGAGATAGTTACTTCGTTATCTTCTTTTGGCATCGCTTCAATAACAGCCATTCCCATTTGATCTACTATTTCAAGATCTTTTGCATCCTTTAATAATTCCTTATAATGCTCTGTTATCTCTTCTTTAGTAGCTGAAGTAATATAATTAATTTGATACCCATCTTCATCTTCATTTTCAAATACAATAGATTTTACCTTATATTTAGCAAATTCCTTATAATCTGTAATCTCTATTCCTTTACCACCTGATGATGATTTTACTTCTGTATTTTCTGTATTAACTTCTACCTTATTTTCTTCTTTTTCATTTTCTTCTGCATCTTTATTGTTTTCTTCTGCATCTTTATTGTTTTCTTCTGCATCTTTATTGTTTTCTTCTGCATTTACTTCTACTTTACCCTCTGAAGCACTTACTTCTACCTTTCCTTCTTCTGTATCAACCTTTACTTTTGCTTTTTCATCGGAACCTCCGCATCCATATAAAGCAAGTATTAATACTAGAAATACAATACCTAATACTTTTTTGCTCTTCATAATGACCTCCTCTTTTATAATATTGTATCAAAAATGTAATATTTTTTCAATTAGACAATTGAACCGTTTCATACTTTATTTTGAAAAAATCAGCTATTAGTGCTATGATATAGCTAGAGGTGTTTTATGAAAGATTTTGATGTAAAAGAAGTAATGGAAACATTATATGAGATTGATAAAGAAGGCATATTAATGGATCAGAAGCTATCTACACTGAAAAAAGAGTATGATAAAAAACTGATGGATCGATTAAAAGATTCTGAAAAAGAATTTCATAAAAAGGCAAGAGAAGAAGCAAAAAAAAGAACAAGTGCTATTATGCTTGAAATTGTTCAAAGAGAAGAAGCAATAAAAAAAGAAACTCAAACGGAAATCGATAGACTGGATAATATACTTTCTAATCATAAAGATGAACTGATAAAGAAAGTATTTGACCATGTATTTTTAAAAGAGGATTTCAATGAGTAGTGTAAAATTTGCTGCTTTAAATACTAAAATTAGAGCAATAAAAGGCAGTCTATTAACGGCCGAAGACTATGAAAATTTGATGGATCTTGAGACAGTAGAGGAAGTATTTTCATATCTTAAATCAAAAGAGTTTTACAAAGATTTATTTAAACAAAAAGAGGTTGATTTAGAGGCTACGGAAGCATATTTACATAAAAAAATTTTAGAGATCTTTACTAGACTCAATAATTATATTGATTATGAATATAAGAATCTTTTTAAAAGTCTTATGAGAAAATTTGAGATTGAGAATATTAAAACCTATTTAAGGGTTATTATTCGAAATGATGATGTATCAAAACTCTATTTAAATTATGAAGATGTATCCTTTTATTCAGATATTGATTATAAAAAGCTGAGTGAATCGAGTGATTTAAATGAATTTGTAGAAAATCTAAAAGATACAATGTATTATGACGTTCTAAAGATGTATTTAGGGGAAGAAAAAGACCGCATTCTCTTTTATATGGAGATGAATTTAGATAGAAAATATTTTAGTGAGCTTTATAAATCGCTATCTGTACTGAAAAAAGATGAAAAAGTACTACTGGATATTTTTAGAGTGAATATCGATTTTTTGAATATACAGTGGATACATAGAGGAAGAAAGTACTTTCATCTCTCATCAGAAGAAGTTTTAAACTATGCACTTTCTTTTGGAAAGTATATAAAATATGAAAAATTAAAAGAATTTTCCTATATGGATGATGAAGAAGAGTTATTTGAATCCTTTAAAACAATCTATCCTAATGTATTTATCTATGATTCTTTTCATAAATTATATTTAGCAAGAGATTTATATCGATATTTAGACCGTTTATTTGATAGTGCAAATAGTGGTAAAAAATCCAATGTTATTATGCTTATTTGGTTTATGCATAAAATAGAATATAAGATGAAAGATTTCTTTTCTATTATAGAGAGTAAGTTTTATAATATGACAAAAGAAGAAGTAAAAGAATATTTAATATTAGGAGGGTGATATTTTGATTGAAAAAATGAAATTAATAAATATAGTAGCACAAAAAAATATGGCCCATACAATCTTAAAAGATATTATACTCACTGAAAAAGTACATCTAGTAGATTCTTTAGCTGAGATTAATAAGAGTCATTTTAAATTAGATGTTAGTGAAGATTTAGTATCAGAAGTATCTGATTTAGCAGATGTAGAGGTCTTTTCTGATAAGAAGAATTATAAATTAACAGAAGAAAAATTATTAGAGCTCATTGCTTATAAGGAAGTAGAAGCTAGATTTGATAAGAGTCTTTTAGATGATGATTTAGATTTAATCAAAGAAGTAGATAAGTTATATCAAGAATATTCTGAATTAAAAGAAGAAATTGAAAGTCTAAGTAAAGAAAAAGAAGACCTTGAAACCATGAGAGTCATAGAAGGTGTAGAGGAAGAAATTGATTTTAAAAAATTATTTGATTTAGAGAACTTTAATGTAAAGATGGGAATATTATCCCATGAAAATCAGCAAAAACTGATTAATAATTATGGTAATATTTATGCGACTGTACTGGATGTAGGAAATATAGGAAATGATGATATCTACGTTGTTATTACCCTTAAGAATTTAGAAGTAGAAACAGATCGATTACTAAGATCATTATATTTTAAAGAGATTCCTCTTCTTGATAATTACTTAGGAACAAAAGAAGAGATGCAAAACATGGTAGAAGAAAGACTCTTAGTTATTGATGAGAGGCTCTCTATTATTAAATCAGAACTCTATAAGGATATTACAGAGGATAAACTTCTATTGTATTATTCTAATTTACTCTTTGAAAAAAATATAGATGATATGAAAAAGCTATGTGCTGTTACGAGTAATTATATCTATATTATAGGATTTATTGGAGAGAGTGATATTGAGTTTATTTCAGAGCGATTTGAATCCTATGGGAGTAAGATTGTATTTGATATTACAAATCCTTCAGAGGATATTAATCCGCCGACGAAACTGAGAAATAACTGGCTGTTTAAACCCTTTGAATCCATTGTTGGAATGTACGGCATACCGTCTTATACAGAAATTGATCCAACAGGCTTTGTTGCCATCAGCTACATGCTCTTATTTGGTGCAATGTTTGGTGATTTAGGACAGGGATTATTACTATTTATTATGGGTTATTTTGTTCAGAAAAAATCGAGGGATTATGGTGGTATACTCATGAGAATTAGTATATTCTCGATGTTATTTGGCATATTATATGATAGTTTCTTTGGCTATGAACATGTAATATCAAAAGTTCTTCCATTTGACTTTTATGTTAGGCCGATTGAGAATATTAATTTAATTCTACTATCAGGCGTTATATCAGGACTTGTATTTTTAATGATATCCTACGTTTATAGTATTGTAAATAAATTAAAAAATGGAGATATAAAAGAAGGATTATTTGGAAAGAATGGAATTAATGGTGTGGTGTTATTTATAGGATTTCTATTAATAGCAGGAGGAAAGTTCTTAGATCTTAAAGCCATGCCATATACTCTTATTATATTAATTATTATTGTTTCTTTAGTTTTATTAGTAGTGAGAGAACCACTTTCTAATAAGATGAAAAAGAAAATAAAACTCTATGAAGAGTCAAAAGGGGAATATTATGTTGAAAGTGGATTTGAACTCTTAGAAACATTCCTTTCGATGTTTAGTAACACCCTTTCCTTTATCAGAGTAGGTGCATTTTCTCTAAACCACGTGGGTTTATTTATGGCATTTCACACCATCGCCTCTTTAATGGGCGGATTCTTTGGTAATGTGAGTATGTTCATTGTAGGAAATGTAATAGTCATTGGACTAGAAGGACTTATTGTTTTAATACAAGGGCTAAGGCTTGTGTATTATGAAATGTTTAGTAAATATTATGAT
>PDWI01007235.1_pt1 | contig 13980 bp, 10 predicted proteins | sample 1430891 | NCBI WGS metagenome assembly PDWI01 (sample SAMN01162508, study PRJNA174530) | Oral metagenome, whole genome shotgun sequencing project. | biome: Marine environment; feature: Marine mammal; material: Swab sample of the gingival sulcus; isolation source: swab sample of gingival sulcus...
CTCTCAAAAAGCTCAACATCAACAACCTAAATTACAACCACAAGAGATACTTCAAAAAGAGCCTATTTTAGAAAAAGATGAGGTTGTTTCTTCAACTAAACCTAGCTAGAAAACTGAGTAAATTTAGCCCACAAGGAAGTGGGTTTTGAGGTTTTGTGCAAGTGATACATAATTTAGGGGGGAAGGGCAAATAAAAAAGGTCGCTAAAAAGCGACCTTATCAATATTAAAATCTAATTAAAGGTAGCGTTTACTTACTACTTTTAAGTTTTCATCTAATGTATAAACTAATGGCTGACCAGTTGGGATTTCTAAATCCATAATGTCTTCATCAGAGATACCTTCGATGTGTTTTGCTAATGCACGTAATGAGTTACCGTGAGCAGCAACTAATACACGTTTACCCGCTAAAATTGCTGGTGCAATTTGATCTTCCCAGAAAGGAAGTACACGCTCTAAGGTTACTTTTAAGTTTTCGCCATCAGGGATTACATCGTGTGGTAAGTGGCTATAACGACGGTCGTTATGTGCTGAATTTGGGTCATTACGATCTTGTAATGGTGGTAACACATCATAAGGTACGAATAATTGATCAGACTCTTCTAAAACGAAATTACAAGTTTTGATTGCACGTTTTAAAACAGAAGTGAAGGCGATATCAAACTCAAAGCCCGCCGCTTTTAATTTACGACCAGCCTCTTTTGCCTCTTCAACGCCTTTTTCAGCAAGATTAACATCGTGCCAACCTGTGAAAAGGTTTAATTGGTTCCACTCACTAAGACCGTGACGGATAAATACTAATTCCATAAAAAACTCCTATATGTTAATACTAAATTAAAAACTCGAGTATTTTACAACAAAAATCGCTTATTTTTAAAATATAAAGTCAAATTATTGAAGAAAAGCTGATTTTTCTCAAAGAACAGATTAGAATAGTCCTCTTTTAAGATAATTTTAAGGATGCTTAGTGAAATTATTAACTTATAAGTTTTTAGTTATTTTTTCTATTATGGGATTATTTGCAACTAAATTGAATGCAAATGATCTATCAAGTATTCAAGAAAAAATAAAACAACAACAAAATAAAATTCATCAACAAAGTAAAGAGCGTAATAATTTACAATATAAACTTAAGACTCAAGAGATTCAAATAAATGATGTGATGTTACAATTACATAAGACAGAATCATCATTAAGTGAGCTTCGTAATATAATTAAAAAAACAGAACTAGAAATTGATCAGTTAGAGAAACAAGAAAAAAAGCAAAAGGAACGTTTAAAAGCACAATTGGATTCTGCATTTAGATCAGGAATTAATCCTTCTGTTATTGAAAAGCTATTATCTAAAGATGCTAAAAAAGCAGATAGAATGGCAAAATATTATGAGCATATGAATCAAGCTAGGATGGCATTGATTAATGATATTCATAATACACAAGCAAAATTAGTTGAGCAAAAATTATTTTTAGAGCAACAAATTCAGACTAAAATAGAACAACTTTCAGCACATAAAAAACAGAAGAATGAACTAGAAAAAGTAACAAAACAACGAGAAAAAACACTTTATTCAATTAATTCTAAACTTAAAAAAGATCAAAATCGATTACTTTTATTACAACAAAATGAACAAGCATTGCAGGCTCAAATTACCAGTGCAACCGAACAAGCAGAGCAGCGAGAAAATAAAGAAATTAAAAAATTACAAGATATAAAAACTAAATCAGGAAAGGGTAAATTAACAAAATCAGAAATTCAAAAAGTTCGAGCAGGTCTTGGATTAGGGCGACCAAAACGACAATATGCTATGCCAGTAAGAGGAAAAATAATCCAGCGATTTAGTCCAAATAAAACCTGGAAAGGAATTATTATTAAAGCATCAGAAGGTAAAGATGTAAATGTAATTACATCAGGGCGAGTTATTTTATCTGGATGGCTAACGGGATACGGAAATACGGTGATTGTTGATCACGGTAAAGGCTACCTTTCAATTTATGGTTTTAATAGTACTATTTTAGTTAATAAAAATGATCGTGTTACGGCAGGTGATGTTATCGCAAAAGTCGGTAAGTCTGGTGGTAGAGTGGAATCTGCTCTTTATTTTGAAATTAGACGAAAAGGTATTGCGAAAAATCCACTTTCTTGGGTTCGATAAGGATATAAAATGAAACAAAATTATATGAAGTATAAGCGGTTGGCTATTATTTATTTTTTACAATTTTTTATTTTTTTCTCTACAGTTGTTTATGCTGGGCAACTCGTCATTGTTATTGATGATATTGGGTATAGAAAAGAGGATAAAGAGATTTATACCTTGCCCAAAGAAGTAAGTATTGCGATTATTCCAAGTTCACCACACGCAACATCTAGAGCAGAAGATGGGTTTAAACAACAACGTGATATTTTAATTCATTTGCCTATGCAGCCTTTAAGTGATGTTAGAGTAGAAAAAGGGGCGTTGAAAACGGGTATGTCTAGAATGGAAGTTAAGGAGTTGATAGATGATGCAAGAGAAAAAGTACCTTATGCAATTGGCTTAAATAATCATATGGGGAGTGCAGCAACTGTTGATCGCGTTCTTATGGAATATCTGATGGAATTAATGGCTCAAAATAAATTATTTTTTTTAGATAGTCGAACGAATAGCAAAACAATTGGTGCGACAATTGCTGATAATTATGGGATTCCAGCTTTAAAAAGACATATTTTTTTAGATGATAGTAATAAATTTATAGATGTGAAAAACCAGTTTAATTCTGCAGTGCATTATGCACAGAAGTATGGTCTAGCGATTTTAATTGGGCATCCAAGACCAAATAGTATTAAAGTGTTGAAACAAGGTATTAAACATTTACCAAAAGATGTTGAGTTGGTGAAAATTAGCCATTTATGGCGTAATAATAAAATTATACCCGAACAACCATTTAAACTTTTCTTTGATATTAAGCCTTCTCAAACATCATTAGAAAATCCTATTTATGTACCTCTATTAAGAGGAGTACCTAAATACTAAAATTTTATATAAAAATTAAGAGTTTCTAATTGTAGCTCTTATTATATTTAACTTTATTTGGAAATCTGTCCTTTTTCAAGATGATATACTTTATCAAAGCGTGATAGCTGACTAAGGCGATGTGTAATCATTAGTACCGTTTTATCTTGGCAAATCTCAAAAATTAATGAGAGGATTTGCTGCTCTGTTTCCCGATCTAAACCTTCTGTTGGTTCATCAAGTAAGATTATCTGAGCAGAATGGAGTAGTACACGAGCAAGTCCTAAACGGCGTTGTTCTCCTCCTGAAAGTGGGCGACCACCATCACCAAGCCAAAGATTTAATCCTTCAGGTTGTTCAACTAAATAATCAAGTCCCACTTTTTGTAATTGTGTTATTAATTTTTCATCTGTTGCTGTTTCATCTGCAATAAGTAGATTATTGCGTAATGAGGTACTAAAAATATGTACTCGTTGGCTAAGAGTGATGATATTTTGACGTAATGATTTCTCGTTATAATCTTCAATTTTGCAATTATTTAATAAAATCTGTCCGCTTATTTGGTTATAGTTACGATTTAAAAGTTGGAAAATAGATGTTTTACCACTTCCCGTTTTACCTAAAATAGCCACTTTTTCATTTTGTTGAATTTTAAATGATAGGTTATTTAATACAGGTTGCTTAGTATAACTAAAAGTAACATTTTGAAATTCAATAAGTGGTGAGTTTTCACTTACTTGTTGAGAAAGTACTTTATCACCAAAAATAATGGGTTGTTGAGAAGTTATAGTTGTTAAGCGATCAGCCGCAGCAATTACCTTTCCTAAATGTAAGAATGCTGTACCAATAGGCGTTAATATTTCTAATGATGCAAGTGTACAGAAAATAATAAGAGCAATTAAAGCTTCTTTATTTTCAATATTAGGCAAGCTAATTGTTGTTGCACAAAGATAAATAATGAATGTAACTAAAAGTCCATTAATTGCGATAAGCAAAGCATTAGAAAAACTATTTAATTGCTCTTGATGATTTTGACTTTGTAACCAGTCTTGTTCTGTTTCTTGTAATGTTTTAGTTGCCTGTTTTTGTATACCAAATAATAAAAATTCAGCATTTAGTTGAATCCATTCAATAAATTGAGATCGATATTGTGTTCTAGTATCAATAATCTTTTTACCATTTTTTCTACCTAGATGGTAAAAGATCGTTGGAAATGTGATTAGAAGTAAAAATAATGTACTACAAATAACAAGGGCAATAAGAGGTGAAATAAACCATAACCCAAACCCCATAAATAAAATAACAGCAATGGCACTTAAAAAAGGTGAAATTAAGTTAAGATAAAGGGTATCTAGAGTATCTACATCTGCTACCATCATATTAAGTAGTTCACTATTTCTATATTGATTTAACTGTGCTGATGAAAGCGGTATGATTTTTTTAAAAATTGTCACCCTTAGTGTGGCTAATACTCTAAAAGTTGCATCGTGAGTTACAATTCTTTCAAAGTAACGGCTGACAGTTCGACCAATAGCAAGCCCACGAACACCAGAAGATGGATAAAAAAAGTTTAAGGCAAAAACTGATCCAGCAAGAAAAGAAGCGGCTAAAAACCAACCCGATAAGCTAAGTAAGCCGATACTTGCACTTAAACTTGTGATTGCAAGAATAACACCTAAAATTAAACGCCCCAAATGGTGCTTTAATAATAAAATAAAGGGGAAAAGAGATTGCATATTATTCCTTACTGATAATTTGAGCATTGATAAGTTGATTAAAATAGCCATTATTTTCAATTTCTTCTAGAGAACCTTGTTGGACTATTTCTCCTTTTTTCATTACTAAAATATGATCACATTGTTTAAGATCTTCAACTCGGTGAGTAATCATTAATGTAGTATTTTTCTCACTTAAATGTTGTAGTGCTTGTAAAACTCTTTCTTCAGAATCTCTGTCTAGGCTTGCTGTTGGTTCATCTAATAAGAGTAGTTTTGCAGGGCGAAGAATCGCTCTTGCAATTGCAATTCGTTGTGCTTGTCCACCTGATAATCCAATACCATTATCTTGAATCTGATAGTGTAGTCCAAGTATATTTACAAATTCATCAGCATTAGAAAGTTGTAAAATACTTTCTAATTTTTTTTCATCAATATTTGAATATCCAAGTAAAATATTTTCTTTTAATGAGCCTTTTATTAATTGTGGATTTTGACCTACCCAAGAGATATTTTTTCGCCATTTATCTATATCAAGATCTTTTAATTCAATATTATTTAATTTAACGGAGCCTTGATAAGGTAAAAAACCAAGTAGCATATTCATTAGAGAAGTTTTTCCTGCACCACTTTGACCAACAATTGCAATATGTTGTTTTGGTTTTATTTCAAAGCTAAGGGGCTTTGTTAGTGCTTTTCCTTGAGGAGATAAAATTATACAGTCTTTTAAACAAATAGTGATTTCATCACTAGCATTAAATACTTGATTACCAGATTGTTGTGTTAAGACATCTGTTTTTAAAAATTCTTCAATACTATCAGCAGCTCCTATCGCGGCAGCTTTATCATGATAATAAGTACCTAGTTCTCTTAATGGTTGGTAAAATTCAGGTGCTAACATTAAACTAAAGAAACCAATAAATAGGCTAACAGGAATCCCATAGCTACCAAAATCTAACTGATCAAGATAAACAAATCCAAAATAAACAGCTGTTACAGCAATAGATATGGCAGTAAAAAACTCAAGTACAGCAGAAGACAAAAATGCCATTTTTAATACATCCATTGTGCTGGATCTGAAATCTTCAGTACTTTGATAAATTTGTTGAGTTTGTTGCTTATTTTGATTAAATAAACGAATGGTATCTAATCCTTTTAGCTTATCTAAAAATTGTCCACTTAATCGAGATAATATACCTATATGACGTTGATTAGCTTCTGCTGCTTTCATTCCTGCTAATGCCATAAATAATGGCAGTAAGGGAAGAGTAGCTAATAAAATAATACCTGCAGCCCAGTTTAATGGGAAGATTACACATAAAATAGCAATAGGAATAAGAACGGCAATAAATTGTTGTGGTAGATAACGAGCATAAAAATTATGTAGATTTTCAACTTGTTCTAGCATTAGGGTTGTCCAGCTTCCCACAGGTTTTTGTGCGATTGTCATTGGACCAACTATATTTAGTTTTTCAATAATCTGTTTTCTTAGATGTTGTCTAAGTTGTAATCCTGCTTTAAACCCAATTTTATGACGTAGCCAAACTAAAATAGCTCTTATAATAAAGCAAGTGAATAATAAGATTAGATAGAGATTAAAATGAGACGGAATAGTTTTAGTCACTATTAAGCTATCAAGAATAATCGCAATAATACCCATTTGAGTAATTATTAATATTCCTCCAATAAAACCTAATAATACATTAAGATAAGTCCATTTTTTTATGATTTTTTGTTGCTGTTTTAACCATTTTTGTAAATGTTGTTGGCGTTGTTTATCCATCTAAAAACCTGCTGTAAATAATATCTAAGATTAATCAAATTTAAATTTATACATTAAATCAATTGTTTGATTAATACTTGATATCCATTGTAAATATAGTTGTGGTGCTAAACGATAGCGTAGTGTGAGAGCTGCAAGTGGAGCAAAGATACCTTTACCATATTTTACTTTAAATCTGGAATTTAAACTAGCACTTACCACAACTTGTGTCTTTTCACCAATACCTGCTGTTGTAATCGCAAGATCTCTAATACCAAGGCTATCTCCAATATTACCAATAAGTTGGCTTCCTTGAGATAATCCAAGACCTATTGCAGCTGAAAGAATAGAATCTTGCGAACCAGATTCACCACTATTTTCTAATCCTCTTCCTGTTAAAATATAAGAAAGAACTTCAGCTTTTGACATTTGAGGTTCTGAAAAAGTCTTAACAATAGGTGAATTTGCCATACCTGTTATTTTAAGACCAGCAATAATACCAGTATCTTCTAAAGATTCAGGATTACGAATTGCTTTAATATTTAAAGCAGGTTGAGAAGGAATCCCTGAAAAAATAATATCACCCTTACGGATAATAAGATCTTGTCCAAAAGATTTATATGTTCCATTACTTAAATGAACTTGTCCGTATAATCCTAGCCCTTTATTTCCTTGAGTAACCTTAATGGTTCCGTGTAGTAAAGCATCTAGTCCATAAGCACTAATAGACACATCTTCTTCTGCAATATTGATGTTAATATTGGCATTAATAGCCATATTTTTAGCTATCTTAGTTTTGGGTAATTTTTTTAGAAGATAATGTTTTTTTAATGCAGAGTTATCAATAATTACTTCATCACCACTTACTGTTGTTATATCTTCTGGTAATTTTTTAATCTTTATTTTTGCAAAAGGAATATCAATATTACCCTCTAAATTTAATTTTTCAGGAGTAGCAGTCACGTTAATATTGGGGCTGACTTTTAATTTTGCAATATTAGGTATTTGTAAATGGAAGTTCTTTCCGTAAGCTTTAATATAGGTTCGCCAAGCTTTTATATCTGCCCAATTAGCGCTTCCTTCTAGGTAAAGTTTTCCATCAGGTGATTTTATCTCCCCTTTTAATATGGAATTTGTACCATTAAAGTCCATTTTTATATTTCCATCACTAATATCAAATGGAAGATTATAGGTACTTGCCTTTAATTTTGATAAAGTTAGTAATCCATTTAGTAAAGGAGCATTTGCAGAGCCACTAAAAGTTAATTTTGAATTTATATGACCATCAATTTTTTCACTTTTTGAGATAAGAGATTTTAATAAATTTAGATTAATATCATTAATATCTAGATTTCCAGATAGTAATCTTTTATCTGTTAGATCTGAAATAACCACATTACTGGTAAGATAGCCATTATTTTTAACTTTAATTTTTGTGGTTAGATTTAGTTTATTATCAATTAAACTTGCTTTTAAATTACCAGGATCTAGAGCTAAATTAAAGGTTCTATAATCAATTTTATGTTTAAAAATAATAGGTTTTGAGTTTGCTTCAAAATTAAATTCAGGTGCTTTATTTTTAAACCATTCTACATTTCCTTTACCACTAATAGAACCGTGAAGTTGCATTTTTTTTGCTAAGAATGGTTTTAATATATTTAAATCAACTTGTTGAATATCAAAAGGAATATTCCCAATTTTACCGACATTAAATGTTGTTGGAAAACAGAGTGTTGAATTAGTATTTTTCCAACAGTGTGAAGAAATTGTAGATTCAATCTTGTTGTGATCATACCTAATTTTAATATTTTTATTATTTTTAAATTTACCCATAGGAGATTGAATTGTAGTATCTTTTAAATAACCACTCCAAGTATTTGATAAGCGGTCAAATTTTCCTAAAATTTGTAAACTTGTTGCGATAGGTTCACCAGAAGAGGTGAGTTGTAGTTTATGATCTTTTTCATCTCCTGTTATTGTTAAGTGAGCATTATTGACTTTAATTTTGTTGTAATCAAATTTAGACAATGCTAAATCAACATTTCCTTTTACTATTTCTTTGGCTGAAATTTGCCCTTTAGCTTTTAAACTATTTAAATTAAAGTTTTTATATGACACTTTTTTGGCAATTAAATCTAAATTTAAATCAGGTTTAGAAATATCACCTGTTAAATCAACATTACCTTTAATACTAGCTTTTAATTGTGGAATTAATCCTTTTAGATCAGGGGCATTGATATTTGCTTTAAAATTAGATTTATTACTTAAACTACCATTCATTGTAATATAGTTATTTCCATAAATAAGTCGTGTATTTTTAGTGTCAATAATAATATCAGTTCCAAGTTTTACATCACCTTTTAGGGATATTTTTTTCTTAAATAAAGAGCCTTTTAAGTCTACATTATTTAGATCAACCCACCATTTATCTTCAACTTTACCATTAACATCACCACTTGAACTAAATTTACCAGAGATAATTGCAGGCCATTGAGGTAGCATTGATGTTGTATCTAAATTAAAAACGTTAGCATTAGCTTGCCATTCTATCCCTTTTTTCCAACCTATTGTACCTACTAAATTAGCATAACCTTTAAGTCCGATAAGATGAGAGTCTTTAACAGTAAATTGAGTTAAATTACCACGTCCATTAAGTTTAATCTTTGTCGGTGGTATATAAGTACCTTCTGTTTTTAATCTTGCATTTAATAATTGATAATCTAAAAGATCACCTACTAAATTGGTATGTATATTTTTAAAGTGATAGTAAGAGCGTTCTTTATATTTTTTACAAATAAAAGGGTAACAAATAGATACATTATCGAGGTATAAATTAAATGGCATTTTAGATTTTGCTAACTCTAAAGAACCCGTTAAATGACCTTGTGCTACCCCTGTAGAATTTATGTTAATTTGAGTTTTATCTAATAATTCTCCAGTTAAATCTACATTAATATTAGATGTTGGAATACCCCATTCTTTAAAAGAAAGATTCTGGCTAGAAATATGTCCTTGAATTGGCATTTTATCTTTTAAATGAAGTAAGGCATTTGCTTGAAGGTTACCTTGATCGCTTACTATATCTAAGTGATCAAATTGAATAATATTTTTATTCCATTGTGTATTTTTAGTAAAAAGAGATTGAACTTTAATTAATGGATTATTAGCATTAGCATCTTGTTGAAGTGTAAAGTTAGTTAATTTTAAGTTAGGTACTTCTAAATTAAAGGGAAATTTAAAAGCCTCTGCTGATTTTAAAAAAGGTTTTCTAAGTGTTTCTTTGATACTTTCCCAATCTACATCTTTTTGTTTTTCTGTATTTTTTTGTTCAGATGTAACCGCTTGTTTTAAAAAAGATAATGTGACACCATCAATAGTGGTCGGATGGATAAGAAGACTTGTCTCTTTTATTTCAGTCCCTGAATTAAATTTATTAATAGTGAATTTTGTATCATTGACTCGTAGTTTTAGATTATTCACAGATACATTATTTCCCATTAATTTAAGTGGAAATTTAAAGGGTTCTTTTTCTTCTTTATTAATCTCTGCTTCTTTATTTTCTGTTTTGTTTTGTGAAATTAATGCGGTATCAATATCTACTTGAGAATTATCTAAACTAAGATTTTTTATACAAAGTTTATAATCAAGTAAACAAGATTTATCAATACTCACTTTAATTTTTTCACTATTAACATTGATTCCTTTTGAATGAAATTGAGCATTTTTTAACTCTAAACCTTCTTGTAAGTTTCCTGATATTTTTTCGATAGAAAGTTGCTCTAAAGATTTATCCACTAATTGAATAATTATTTTTTGCCCATAGCCTGTTGAAATAAACGTAATACTTCCAATTATGAAAAAAAAGATTCCCCCTAAGATCCAATAAAATATAGACCATTTAGATTTATTTTTTTCTTTATTTACCTGTTTATTAGCTGTATTTGTTTTCTTATTTTTCATCTTTTGTTTTATTTCTTTATAATTCTGTACCTAATCCAACATAAAAATGAATAGATTTGTTATCATTTGGTTGTTTTATTGGTGATGCAATATCGAATTTAATCGCTCCAATTGGAGATGCCCAACGTAGTCCTATACCCGCACCAGAATGAATATCCTTTTTATTGAAAGAGTGAGATGCAAGCCCTACGTCATAAAAAGTTGCTCCCCACCAATTAGAATAAAATTGGTACTGATATTCAGCAGTAAATGTTGCCAATCTTGATGCACCTGTTAATTTATTTGTTTTTGAATCTTTAGATGATATTTGTTTATAGCCAAATCCTCTAATACTATTATCTCCACCAGCAAAAAAGCGAAGTGAAGTAGGTAAGCGATTAAAGTCATTAGTATGTAAATAGCCAAATTCTCCTTTAAAATAGAATCTGTGATTTAAGGCTAATGTTTCTATCCAAGCGGTAGTTGCTCGAATACTAAAAAATTCAATATCTGATTTCCAAAATTCATTTCCATAGTTAATTATTATTTTTTGAGAATCGCCTGTATTTGGAAATTTTTTTCCATCAGATCGAAGACGATTAATAGATATAGTTGGATAAATTAAAAGCGTTTTAAATTTCTCATTACCTTGATAAAAACTATCATAACTTGATTTTAAGCCAATAGAGTAAGACCATTTTTTTGAGTTATTCCAAAATCTTTGTAATTCTAGCGTATTTCTTGTATACCTTATGTCATTTAACGACTCACGCTCTAAATTAGTAGAGATTTGATAATAATGTCCCAGTGGTTTTTTTCTAAGAGGAATTTTGTAGCCAAGTTCCATAGATTGCTTCGATTTTGAAATATAAGCACGACTTTCAATACTATGTCCTCTTTTATTTAACCAAGGTTTTTTCCAACCTAATTGTAAATGAGGTCCAACATTTGTTTCATATCCAATACCAATTTCAACTAAATTTCTTTTTTCTGGAACTGTTTTAATATGTAAATTAACTAATTTAGATGATTCAACTATCTCAGGTTCAATAATAGCACTTGAGAACCATTTAGTAGATGAAAGATCACTTGCTAATTTAGAGAGATCACTAATTAAATAGGCTTTTCCTGATTTTATATTAAGAATATTTTGAAGATAATCAGGATGTATTTGATTCTTCTTAAATATAATTTTACCATAATGATAGCGTTTTCCACTATCAAAACCCAATTTCCAATTTGCAATATGTTCAGAAGGGGAGACTTCTAGTCGATGATAGAGCCAGTCACTATCAAAATAACCTTTCGTTAGTGAAAGTTTTTCAATATCTGTTTTAAAGTTATCATAAGTTTTATGATTTAGAATACTTCCTTTGGCTGGAATATTGGTTTTTAGTAATAGCTTAAAATCAGTATCTTGTTTAGCATCCCCTAAAATTTTAATATCTGTTTTATTTAAGCGAACAGGTTTATTTAATTTAATATCAAGAATTAAATTTCTTTTATTTTTAGGTATAAATGTAAATTTTGAATTGTAATAACCCTTTGAGCGTAGTGCTTTGTCTACTATTTGAGAAACTAGATGTTTATAACGTTCAGAGGCTTCAATTTCTTCTTCATCTATTTGAGATAAATGTTGATTAATGTTTTTTAATAAAGCTTTATCCTTAATCCCAGTAATATCCAGCTGTATAATTTCATTTGCGACAGAAATAGAAGGAAAAATCAAATACACCAATGTAAGAAAATAAATATTTTTTTTCAAAATAACATTCCAATGAAAGTTTAAGTCTTAATCATATAATTAATCTATTATTATAATAGCCTGAAAATTGAAGATTTGGAATATAAATTTATAACACTTTATTTTCAATAAATTAAGAATATGGTATATTGGTGAATTATTTATAGTGTCCAGAATCTATTTTGGATAAAACAAGCAGATAGTTATAATTTAATGGCAAAACAAGATGTAGATTGCATAACTTTAGATCTATTTGCAGCCGAGCCAAAAGTTGGTCGCCCTCGTAGTAACCCACTAAGTCGAGAACAACAAATTAGGATTAATAAACGAAATCAATTAAAAAGAGATCGACTTTATGGTTTAAAGCGAGTAGAGCTAAAGTTACACGCTGACCTTGTTTCTGTTTTGGAAGAAATTGCAGATAAGCAGAATATAAAAAGAGGTCAGTTAATAGAAAAAATTCTAAACGATTATATTAATAAACAATTTATTGATTAAATATAGGACATAAAATGGCAGTTGTTGGTTTATTTTACGGTAGTGATACAGGCAATACAGAAACTGTATCAAAAATGATTCAAAAAGAATTAGGTGCAAACTTAATTGATATTTATGATATTGCAAAAAGCACTAAAGAAGATGTTGAAGGATACGATTTCTTACTTATCGGTATTCCTACTTGGTATTATGGTGAATCTCAAGCAGATTGGGATGACTTTATGCCAACATTACAAGAAATTGATTTTTCTGGAAAAATCATAGGTATTTTTGGCTGTGGAGACCAAGAGGACTATGCTGAATATTTTTGTGATGCAATGGGAACGGTGCGTGATGTTGTGGAACAAAATGGAGGCATTATAGTCGGACATTGGTCTACAGAAGGGTATCAATTTGATGTATCTCAAGCATTAGTTGATGAAAATACTTTTGTTGGTCTTTGTATTGATGAAGATCGCCAGCCAGAATTAACAGAACAACGAGTACATCAATGGTGTGAGCAGTTAAAAGATGAAATGTGTTTATCATCATTAATTTAACAGTTACTTAAAAATATTGTTCTAACTATAGAAAAATTAAGGGAAATAATATGTCAGATCAAATTGAAAAAAATAAAGAGTTACTAAAAAATGTAGGTTTAAAAGTAACAGAGCCTCGTTTGACTATTCTTGCTTTAATGCAAGATATTCGTGAAGAGATGCAACATTTTTCTGCAGAAGATATTTATAAACTTTTGTTAGAGAGACAATCTGAAGTTGGGCTAGCAACAGTTTATCGAGTTTTGAACCAATTTGAAGAAGTAGGTATTTTAACTCGCCATACATTTGATTTAACGAAAGCGGTTTTTGAATTAAATTATAACCATAAACACGATCATATTATTTGTAAGGATTGTGGTAAGGTGTTTGAGTTTAAAGACGATGAAATTGAACGCCGTCAAAAAGAAATTAGCCAAAGACACGGTATAAAACTTGAGAAACAAAGTCAATATCTCTATGGAAAATGTAGTGATTTAACAAATTGTGATAATAAGGAAAAATAATATATTTTTTCTTTAGCCCTTAATTGCTAAAAAATAAGCGGTAAGATTTTGTATAAATTTGCAAAATCCTGCTGCTTTTATTTTTTATTAAATAGATATTAAAAAGCCAGATAATTATTTTATCTGGCTTTCTTTTTGCTGAAAATTTTGCTTAACGCATTGTCACAAATTCTTCTGAACCTGTTGGGTGGATTGCCACTGTGTTATCAAAGTCTGCTTTTGTTGCACCCATTTTGATTGCAACCGCAAAGCCTTGAATCATCTCGTCCACACCAAAACCGATACCGTGTAA
>PDWI01006955.1_pt1 | contig 13978 bp, 2 predicted proteins | sample 1430891 | NCBI WGS metagenome assembly PDWI01 (sample SAMN01162508, study PRJNA174530) | Oral metagenome, whole genome shotgun sequencing project. | biome: Marine environment; feature: Marine mammal; material: Swab sample of the gingival sulcus; isolation source: swab sample of gingival sulcus...
ACAGCATCAAAAGGTGATGGTAATTATAGTTATGTTTGGAAACATGGTACGGAAATTATTGTTGGAGCAACATCACAAAGTCTACATATATCGGCTGCCGATTTGGTAAATAATGATGTTTACTCGGTTTCGGTAACCGACGGAAATAATTGTTCTTCTAGTTTAGAAGCAAAAACTACTATTATAATAAATGCATTGCCTATAGTAACTGCTTCTAATGATGGACCTGTTTGTGACGGAGGAACTTTGAATATAACTTCTACTCCTGATGGAATGGCAACTTATGCATGGACAGGACCAAATGGATATACAAGTAGTAGTCAAAATAATTCATTAACAAATACAAAACCCGGTACTTATTCGGTTACTGTTACCGATGCAAATGGATGTCAGGTATCGGCAACAACAGAGGTTGTAGTAAATGAATTGCCCACCGTTGTTCTTTCCGGAACTCAAGAAGTTTGCTTAAATACAGATATTGAGCTTACTGCTACAGTAACTAGTTCATTAACAGGAGATTTTGCTTATGAATTTTCAGGACCTGATGCATTTTCAGTTAATAAGACTGTTTCTGATAAGGTTTTGAATATTAATAGAGAGAATGCTCAATTATCTTATACGGGAGACTATAGTGTTGTAGTAACTGATGCTAATGGTTGTAAATCAAATCCTTCTAATAATCTTGCTGTTAAGGTTAATGATAAAGTTAAAGTAATTTTAGATGCATCTTATAGTGTTTGTGTTGGAAATGATATAACAATTTCAGCTACATTGCAAGGAGATGCTACTAATTATGATAAATACACTTGGTATAAAGGAACAACAGAGTTAACTGAAACATCTGCTAATTTAACACTTACTGGAGTTCAGATTTCTGATGCCGGAGAGTATTCCGTAAAAGTAGGAAGTACTTCAGGCAATGTATGTGAGAGTGATGTTGTTAAAACTAACTTGACAGTTAAAGAGTTACCTGTAGTAAGTGTTGTTAACAATAATCAAATTGTTTGTGAGGGACAAGATGTTACTTTGGAAGTTACAGTTACTCCTGATACACCGGGATCATCTTATTACTGGACAGGACCTAATGGTTTTGCTTCTACTGTTAATAATAATTCTATTATTTTATCCGGAGTTATTCCTAATATGAGTGGAGATTATTTTGTTGTTGTAACTCAACCCGGAGCAGATGGTTGTACAAGTGAAAAGTCTGAAGCTATTAAAGTTACTATAAATCCTAAATCTGTTATTACAATTCCACCTACTTATACTTTCTTGAACGGAGCAACAACAGGTTCACAATTGGTTTGTTCGGGAGGTGATGTTTCTGCTGTTTATCAGTGGACTAAAGATGGAGTTGTTATTCCTGCTGCAACTTCTGCTACACTTGATTTACCTAGTCCTATTTCTAAAGCAGATGAAGGTACCTATGGGGTTAAAGTGATTTTGAATGGAGATATTTGCGAAAGTGATGAAGTTACTACTGTTGTGACAGTTGAAGATCCTACTATGTTACCTATTTCTGTTTCTTCTACTGATGTTAGTTGTGCAGGAGAAGATTTTACCTTAACTGCTACAGTTATAGGAACAGGTAATTTCACATATAAATGGTATTTTGATGATGGTGTAACTGGAGATGTACTTATTCCGGGAGCTACTGAAAATACTTATACAGTTACAAATTCTGATGTATCTAATAGTGGAAAATATTCTGTTGAAGCTTATAAATCAGGAGTTAAGATTACAGATTTAGCTTCTGTGTCTGTTACAATTAATGAATTACCAATTGTTAATTTACCTGCTAATATATCAGCTTGTTTGAATGGCTCTAAAGATATTGTGGCTATACCAGCAGGAGGAAGCGGTAATTATGTTAAGTATATTTGGAAAAAGAATTCTGTTTTATTATCTGAAACTTCTGATACATATTCTATTGCTAATGTAACTACTACTGATGCAGATACTTATTCTGTAGAAGTTATTGATGATAATGGTTGTAATAGTTTACCTATAGAAACTAATTTATCTGTTGTTAGTGTTACTCCTTTATTATCAGCATCTCCGTCAGGTTCAGTTGAATTAGGTACTAATGTAGAATTCACTGCTGCAGGAGGAGATGAATATGAATTCTTTGTTAATGATGTATTAGTTCAAGCTCGTGATTCTAAAAACACATATTCTAGCTCCTTATTAAAAAATAATGATAAGGTTTCTGTTACTGTATATGATAATGCTTCAGGATGTTATGCTTCTGCAGAAATTATTATGAATGTTACAAATCCTGAATTAAAAGCATTAGATGTTACTTTTGATCCGGTTTCTAAATCCTATTGTGAAGGAGAGGCGGGTGTTAATGCTGAAATTAAAAATCCGCAACTTGGAGTATCTTATAGATTAATTGATGTAGATAATAATTCTATTGTTTCTACATTAAATTATAATGGTGTAGATAATATTAGTTGGACAAATATTCAGGGAACAGCAAATTATAAGATTATAGGATTTTATCCTGCTGATGAATCTGTTATTATTAATATGAATAATCAGCCATTTACTATTACTAAAGTTGCATTACCTAAACCTTATAATATTTCATGTGATAATACTTCTATTTGTAGTGGAAATAAAACCGAAATCTATATTTCAGAATCTGAAATTTCTATTGAATATGCTCTTAAAGACGATGCAGATAATTATTCTGCATGGAAAACAGGAAATGGAGCACGTTTAGGTTTCGAGGTTACTAATGCAGGAAGTTATTCTATTGTTGCTCGAAATATTTCTGCAGGACAAACTTGTGAAACAACAATGCCTAATAGTCCTATTGCTATAACTCAGGCAGCCAATCCTTCTGCTTTCGATATTAGCATAACTCACGAAGGTACGGGATGTGGAGATGGTGATGTTATCACTGTAAGTAATTCTGCAACAGGTATAACTTATGCTTTATTTAAAATAGACGGAACAAATTATATTCCTGTTACTTCTATTCCAAATATAAATGGTTCTGATGGTAATGATGTTTCTTTTGAACCTATTGTAGATAAAAATGCAACATATACAGTTGCTGCTGTTAATACAACAGGATGTTTGGTATATGCTAATTCTACTATTGTTGTTGATGTGCCTGAAAGTCTTGTCGTTCAAACTTTTACAGGTGGAGGAGATGTTTGTAGCTCTGATCTGCCTGCAGTTTTCGGATTGGAAAATTCCGAGTTGGGAGTTAAATATTCTTTATTTAGAGAAGGAGAGGCTTTACCAATTGAAGAAATAGACGGTACTGGTGCTGCAATTAATTTTACAGGTGTAAATACCGAAGGTGTTTATTTTGCTATGGCAACCAAAGGTTCTTGTAGTATGCCTATGAGTAATAAATCTACTCTTAAAATATTAGCTCCTATTGTTGTAAATATTGATGTTTCTAATCCTTTGTGTGTTGGAAAAGATTTAATTATTGACGCTAATGCCACAGGAGGTTCAGGAGTTTATACCGAATATTTATGGACAGGACCTAATGGTTTTGGTTCTAATAATAAAAAATTAGTTTTTGTTGATGCTGTTGCTTTATATACAGGAACTTATTCGGTAACTGTTACAGATGATTCAGGTTGTAAAGCTACAGTAAGTTCTGATATTGTTATAAATGAAAAACCAAATGTAACTATTTCTTCAGTTGATGATTATAATAATTTATGTGAAGGACAAAATGCTACTTTTGAAGCTACAGGTGGAGTAGTTTATACATGGTTTGTTGATGATGTTATTGTACAAGGACCTAATTCCAACAATACATATTCATCAAATACTTTCACTAATGGACAAAAAATTTATGCCGAAGTTGCAAATTCAGGAGGTTGTACAGCTAATACCGAAACTCTTACATTGTCAGTAAATAGTTTACCTGAAAGTTATAATGTTATTACGGATAATACAGTAGATAAAACTGATGGGAATTATTGTTCAGATGGAGAAGGTGTTAGTATCATGGTAGAAAAACAACAAGAAAATGTTGTTTATAATTTATATAGAAATTCTGTTTTTGTTTCTTCTAAAACAGGTGTTGCCGGTTCTGATCCTTTGGTTTTTGACGGTAAGTTTACAGATGAAGGAACTTATTCGGTTAAAGCTACTTTAGCAGGCACTAATTGTTCTGTAGATATGAATAATACTATTAATGTAGTTGTTAAGGCTATACCTGTTGCTCAACAGGCTTTTAACGATAATAGTTATTTCTGTACAGGAGGCAGTACTTCAATTTATATGAATACTACAGAAAGCGGAATGGAGTATGCTATTGTTAATTCACAAGGAGATTATAGCGACTGGAAAGCAGGAACGGGAGCAAGCATAACTTTCGATATAAATGTTGCAGAAACATATCTTGTAGTTGGTCGTAATTCAGAGTATGCCGCTTGTGAATCCACTATGCTTGGAGGTCCATTTGTAATTAATGAATCAAATATTCCGGGAGATTTTAATATATCTATAGTTACAGAAGGAACAGGTTGTGGAGATGGTGATGTTGTTGGTGTATCTAATTCGGAAAATGGATTAGAATATCAATTGGTAAAAGTAGTTGGTGCCACATATGTTCCTGTTAATAAAATACCTGTTGTTATAGGAAACGGTTCAGATATTGTTTTTGAGCCTGTGGTAGATGTTAATTCTCAATATACAGTAAAAGTTAGTAATTCTGCCGGCTGTTATGCATATTCTTCTCAGCAGGTAACTATTAATGTTGACGGTTCAATAAATTCATATGAATTATCAGGAGATAAAAATATATGTGCAGGAGAAACTTCTGTATTTACTTTAAGTAATTCGGATAATACGGTTTCTTACTCTCTTTATAGAGATGGAGTTGTTGATGCTATTGAAACAATAACCGGTACGGGAGCTCCAATTTCATTTGCTCCGATTGCTGAAGCCGGAGAATATTATGTAATGGGTAAATCTGATGTTTGTACTCAGGAAATGAGTAATCGTATTATTCTTAATGTTTATAATCTTCCTAATGTTGTAATTAATACTAATTCTCCTATTTGTGAAGGCGAAGATTTATCAATAAGTTCAACAGTAGATGCATCTACTGTTATAGCATCTTATTTATGGACAGGACCAAATAGTTTTACAACAACAGATAAGAATATAATTTTTGCTAATGCAACACCTGCTTTTAATGGAGTTTATTCTTTATCTGTAGTTGATAATAACGGATGTAAGAATAATTTTGATTCAACACCTGTTGTTGTTACTTCCATTAATCCTGAAATTAAGAGTTCAGATGATGATAATATTATATGTCAAGGCGAACTTGTTACGTTTACAGCCTCGGGAGGGAATAATTATGAATGGTTTATAAATGATGTAATCGTTGCAAACGAAAATAACGAAACATTTAATTCTCAATCTTTGAATAATGGAGATAAAGTTAAAGCTAAGGTATATTCCGAAAATGGAAATTGTGAAGCATTTACTGATGAAATGGTTATGACTGTAAATCCGTCTCCAACGGCAGCTATTTCTGTAGCTCCATCTGCAAATGTTTATCCTAATACAGAATTAACTTTTACAGCTATTGGCGGAGATGAATATGAGTTTATAATTGATGGAAATATTGTTCAAAATCGTAGTGCTAATAATGTTTATATAAATAATACCTTAACATCATCTGCTACGGTAATTGTGAAAGTATACAATGCTTCAGGATGTAAATCAGAGGCTAGTGTGGATATTAAGGTAAAAGAAGATATTCAAAGCAGAGATGTTACATTATCTGATACGGATTATTGTGCAGATCAAAATGGAGTTGATGTTATTATTGACAATCCTCAGGTTGGAGTTACTTATAGTTTAACCAAGATGTCTGATAATACGGTTAATACTATAGAATGTACTAGTCCGGGAACAATAATGTGGCAGAATGTAAAACAAGATAACTATCAAGTTCATGGATACTATGCGGATAAACCTGATGATAAGGTATTAATGAATAATGGTGACTTTAGTATTTCTGAAAATATCTTACCTACGGTTTACGACCTTACTTCTCCTGCCGGAGCTTCTGTTGTTGGTTGTGGTGGTTCGGAAGGACAAACAATCTCTTTAAATGGTTCTGAAACAGGAGTTGTTTATAATGTACTTGTAAATAATATTCCTTCTGCTATTTCATTAGAAGGAACGGGAGGTCAACTTACTTTTGAAAAGTTAACAATTATAGGAGTTTATACAATCCAAGCATCTAATAAAGTTACAGGTTGTTCTGTTTTAATGAATGGTAATTTTACCATTGAAAAAGAAGAAGATGTTACTTTATTTAATATTTATGCCGTTCATCCTGATGGTTCAACAAGAACTCCTGATGACGGACGTTATTGTAGTTCTGAAGATGGAATAGCTATTGCTCTTGATGGTTCCGAAACCGATGCTACTTATAAAGTATATAGAGATGGTAATTTTGTTAAAGATGTAGCCGGTACCGGAAATATACTTCAATTAGGAACATTTAAAGAAACCGGAATATATACTGTTAGGGTTTCTACAGCTAAAGGATGCGAACATCCTATGAATGGAAATGTGAATGTTTCATCGGTTAATCCCCCTAATATATTATCTATTGCTACAGATAATGCAATTGATGAAACTAGTGGAGATTACTGTATAGGAGATGCAGGAGTTAATATATTTGTAAAAGGTCAGCAGAAAGATGTTGTTTATACACTTTATAAAGATGGAGTTGAAGTAAGTACTAAAACTTCTACTATTAATTCTTCTGCTAATTTATCTTTTGATGCACCTGTTACCGAAGAAGGATTGTATGTTGTAAAAGCTAAATTTACTGATATTGGATGTGAAATTACAATGGCTAATGCTATTAATGTTAAGCCTGTAGCTTTACCTGTTGTTCAAACTTTAAAGGTTGATAAAGACGTTCTTTGTTCGGGAGATGTAGCTAATATATATATAGATAAATCGGAAATAGATGTAGAATATACTTTATTTGATTCTAACGATAATATGATTGAATCAAAAACAGGTAATAACAGTATTCTTAAATTTGAAGTTTCCAATGAAGAAACTTATTATATAGGAGCAAAAAGAATATTAGGCTCTACTTCGTGTTCTGTAAAAATGGATGGTTCTATAACAATTGTAAAAGGAGATGTTCCTGCTGACTTTACCATAGAACTAAAAGAACCTGGTACAGGTTGTGATAATGGAGCCATAATTACCGTGAAAAATAGTATTCAAGATTATTCTTATCAGTTAGTTAAAGTTGTTGGTAATAATTATTTCCCTGTTATTAATATTTCTGATATTGTTGGAAATGGTGGTGATATTGATTTTGATCGCATTTTAGATTCAAATGCTTATTATACAGTTAGAGTTTTTAATAATATTTCGGGTTGTGAAGCTTATAGTTCAACAGAAATTAGTGTTAATGTTCCTAATGCTATTGCTCGTCAAGCTTTATTAGGAAACGATAATATTTGTAGAGGAGATGCAGGAAGTGTATTAAGTCTTTCTGATACTGAGAATGGTGTAACTTATTCGTTATACCGAGTGGGAGAAACTGATGCTTTGGTTACTGTTGAAGGAAATAATAAGCCTATTGATTTCCCCGGAACTTATTCTAAAGCCGGAGAATATTATGTTATTGCTTCTAGAGCAGGTACTTGTAATGTGGAAATGGATAATCGCTTGAATATTACATTTAGTGACCTTCCTACAGCATTTGTAATGTCAGGTTCAGGTTTAACTTGTGATATAACTAAAGGAGCGGTTATAGGACTTGAAAACTCCGAGTCTAATACAAAATATGATTTCTATTATACTCCTGAAGGTGGTACATTAACTTATAGTTTAACTATTGACGGTAAAGACGGAAATCCTATTAAAACTCTTGTTAATAAACCCGGTAAGTATTCTATTATAGCTATTAATTCTAATGGTTGTACTTCGAATATGAATGGAGAAGTTATTGTTAAGGAAACAAGTATGCCTAATGTAGTTAGTATTACAAATAGCGACTTTAAATATTGTGCTAATGAGGCAGGAATTACATTGGAACTTGAAAATAACGAAAAAGACGTTACTTATCAATTGTTGGACGAAACTAATAATGTAATTACTGAAGTGATTGGAACTAATGAAGACTTTAATGTTAAACAATCATTAGTGTTTGATAAGTTTATTCCTCAAGGTAAATATACTTTATGGGCTACCAGAGGAGGTGATGCATGTAAAGTTCCATTAAATGGAGGGTTCCCTATTGTTGTAGAAGAACCGTATCCAATACCTTCTACAGGTACATTTAATCAGGATAAAACAGAAACTTGTGTTGGAACCCAGGTTGAAGTTACTTTAATTGTAACAGATACTGATGTGGTTTATGAGTTATATGATGATAATCTACCTGATGTTAAGTATAAACCTACAAGAAATGGGGATAAATTAACATGGATAATTAATGAACCTGTAGCAGGTGAGTATTTTTATTCTATTGAAGCTATTTCCGGAGGAAAATGTAATAAAGTAATTGTTCCTTTATTTAGAATAGAATTTTTAGATATTCCTTCTGGGTTTACTATTTTTGCTCAAAACGAAGGAGTTCCTACAGATACTTATTGTTCGGCAAATGGCGGATTGTCTATAGGAGTTGCTAATTCTAAAGAGAATGTAGTATATAAATTGTTTGAAACATCAGCTCCGGCTACAGTTATTAATACTATTGTGGGAGATGGTTCTGCTGAAATGATTTTCTCAGGATTATATCCAAAGGGAGAATACAGTGTTGAAGCTCAATTGATAGGAGGTTGTAAGGCGGAAAGTGATAATAAATTAACTATTAAAGAGTTACTTGCACCTAATAAATATGATTTCACAAGTGATATTATAGGTAATACCTTATGTTCAAGAGATTCTATTACTTTAACATTGAATAATAGTCAATCGGGAATTGTATATCACTTACGAGATGGTAATTCCCATACTGATATTGCCGGAGTAGAAACAAAAGAGGGTACAGATGGCGAGTCTATTGTTTGGAAAGTAACAAGTGAAACTGCCGGAGTATTTAATTATGAAGTTTATGGAGAAGTTCCTCCTTCGGATGAGTGTGGTGATATTGTGGCTAATTTAGATGTTACCTATAAGCCGTCTCCGGAAACATTTATAACTTATTCCGACCCTGTTGAGCCTGCATATTGTGAAGGTAAAGATGGAGTTAAATTAGGAGTTAAGAATATTGTAGAAGGAGCTTATTATAAGGTTTATGATGTTGTTAATAATCAGGAATTAGGTTCTGCTATATATGGTAATACGGGAGATTTCAAACTATTTGAATCTTACTTTACCAAAGGAAAATATGTTGTAGTTGCAGAGAAAGCTGATTGTAAGTTACAAAGTACCGATACTATAAGTGTTACTTCAATGCCATTGCCTGCTAATGATCCTGATTCTTATGTTATTTCTTGTGGAAGCAATAATGACAATTGTGTTATAGGTTCGCCAATATGTATTAATATGACTGAAAATAATATTGAGTATTATTTACATGTTGACGGTAATCCTACAGGAGATAAAATTGTTGGTAATGCATCTGAAGGATGTTTCCCTAATGCTACAAAATCAGGAGAATATACAGTTCTTGCAGTTAATCCTGTTACTAAGTGTGATAGTTGGTTATCAGGTAAGGTTACTATGAAAAATGTTCCTCTTATGGCTAATGATGATACTTTAAGGGTTAATGATGATAAATTGGACGCTTCTGTTAATGTTAGTTTGAATGATATATTATCTTCTATTGATATTATTACTAATCCTGAAAATAATATTCAACCTGAGAATTCTAATATTAGATTCAAATTACTTAAAGATAACGGAGAGATAGCTAAGAATAATAAATATTCGCATACTGTTGGAATTAATGATAAATTAGTTGGAGTTTATAGTATTAATCCAAATACAGGAGTACTTAAGTTCCAAAAAGCTCCTAATTTCTACGGACTCGATAGTGTTAGATATATTATTGAAAATATTGATTATTTATCTACACGAATTGATACAGCTACTGTAACTGTATTTGTAGGTAATGAAGAAATAATCGAAGGTAAATCATTTATTTTACCAAATCTGTTTACTCCTAACGGTGATGGATTTAATGACTATTTTGTTATTACAGGTTTATCTGTAGATGATGTTAAGGCAGAAAAATCTACACTTGAAGTATTTAATAGATGGGGAGATTTGGTTTATCGTAGTAAAGGAAGTACTTATGGTGCAAATGGAGATTGGTGGGATGGAACATCTTCATCTAATTTCATTACTATTGGTCGAAAATTACCTGTTGGAACATATTTCTATATTTATAAAATTAAAGCAAATGTAGATGGTAAAATTGTTGATAAAGAATATCATGGTTTTGTTGAATTGAGAAGATAGGTAAAATAAAATTTTATTAAAGTTTAATTGTCAAAGAATTTATAAATGATAAATATGCAGTTTAAGAAAATTATTTTCATAGTCCTGGTTGTTTTTAATGCCACGATTATGTATGGGCAAGAATTAACACATTATAATAATTATATTTCTAATCAGGGATTGTTAAATCCTGCTTATAATGGTACACGAGATGTAATTAGTGGAATATTATTGCATCGTAGTCAATGGGTCGGTTTTAAAGGTGCTCCAACTACAGAGGCATTGAATATACATGGAGCTATTGAGCAAACCCGATTAGGATTTGGTGGTATAATTGTTCATGATAAAGTAGGGTTGCACAGAAACTTTGAAATAATGGGAGCTGCATCTTATAAATTGCCGATTAACAGTAGAGGTCAGTTTTTATCATTTGGTTTGCAATTAGGCTTATTATCTTATGTGGCTTCTAATGATGAAGCTGTAATTTCTAATCATGGAGATCCGGCTTGCGATGCCAATCGTTTAGCTAAACTTGGAGCTCAAATAGGTTTTGGTTCTTATTATTATGCGAAAAAATATTTTGCAGGTTTCTCTATTCCAAGAATGTTTGTTCAGAAATTTAATGAAACAAAAAGTGAATACAGAAATACTTTTAGCTTTAATGATTTACATATGTTTCTGTATGGAGGATATGTGTTTGATTGGGATGATGTATTGGTAAAACCTACCGGATTAATGAAATTTGTTCCCGGAGCTCCTTTGCAATTCGATTTTACATGTAATGTATTATTAGGTAAAGCTGTTTGGGCAGGTCTTTCATATAGAACTACATCAAGTGTTGTTGTTATGGCAGAATATATTATAAACAGACAGTTTACAGTTAGGTATTCTTGTGATTTTGCATTTAATAGTACTCAAAGTCATGCAAAATATGGTTCTCATGAAATTGGAGTTCAATTTGATTTTGTATTTAATAAACGCGCAGGAATGCGTTCTATAAGATATTTTTAATTTTACATTATAATTTTTTTTTATATATTTACACCGTAAATTAATATTACTCAGATTGATAATGTAAATTAAGTTTTAATTAAAAAAAAGAAAAATAGACCTATTAACTATTATATAATTTTATTAAATTATGAAAATTTTCAACATTGTTTTTATTTGTCTTATCATATTTGGAGGCATTTCTCTACAAGCTCAGAAAAAAGAGTTAAAGAGAGGAGATAATTATTTTCGAAAAGGAGAGTATTATAGAGCTCTCGAAGAATTTAAAAAGGCAAAAGTAAAAGGAGCTGAATATGATACTTCTACTTTGAAAAAAATTGGTAAGTGTTATTTTCAATTAAATGATGTTAATAATGCATATCAAATTTTTGAAGGTATAGTTGACAAACTTGAAGGCGAAGATTTATTTATTTATGCCCAAATTTTTCATAAATTAGGTGGATATTCCATGGCTATCGATTATTATGAGAAAGCTAAAGAAGGAGGTGTAAATCCTTTGAAAATAAATGAATTGATAGCTTCGTGTAAATGGGCGGAAAAGAATGGTATGATTTTGGATAATGTTCGTGTTACTCCTACAACTATATTCACGTCAGGACAGTCTTTTGGTATACAATACTATAAAGACGGAGTTGTTTATTCTTCTACTCCGGAGCAAAAAGGTAAAAAACGAAAGTTAGATAAACAAGGTAAATCATTCCTTAGTCTTTTTTATTCGGATTTGGTTGATGATCAAATTCAAAAAGGACACTTATTTTCTAAAGATTTGGTGTTTCCTTATCATATAGGAGCCATATCATTTACAAGTGATTATAATACAATGTTTTATACTCGAAGTGTTAGAGTTAGAGGTGATAGTCGTTTGAAAATTTACAAAGTGGAATTTGACGGTCAGAAATGGGGTAAAGAAAGAGAATTACCTTTTAACGATGAAGATTATGATTGCGCTACTCCTGCAGTATCACCAGATGATAAGTACCTTTATTTTGTGTCGAACAAGCGAGGAGGTTATGGTTCTAAAGATATTTATAGAGTTAGAATTTTAGGTGCAAATAAGTTTGGTAGAATGGAAAATTTAGGACCTGAAATTAATACATTCGGAAGAGAAGAATTTCCTTATATAAGTCCTGATAATGAATTGTTCTTTTCTTCTGATGGACATTATGGATTTGGAGGTTTGGATTTATTTAAAGCTAAAGAAGAAAATGGTAAATGGGGCAGTGTTGAAAACTTATTAAGACCTTTTAATTCGGAAAAAGATGATTTTGCTTATGCTATTAATCCAAATAATAAAAAACGTGGTTTCTTATCAAGTAACCGTAGAGGCGATGGTGTTGAAGATGCTATATTTTTTATTGAATACAAGGAAGATAAGCCCGAAACAGAATCAGAAGATGTTGTAGTAAATGAACAACAGAAAAGTGAAGATACAGAAACAACTAATGATGTTGTTAATCCTGAAAATCTTAGAGATTTACCCGGTTTTGTTTCTTTCAAAGTTAAATCAAGTTATCAGAATATACCGGCTTGGGATGTTAAAGTGGATTTAACCGATTTGGCTACCGGAAATGTTATAACTTCTCAATTAACCGATAATTCAGGATATTTTAATATATCCATACCTGAAGAGTATCGTAATAAAGGGCAAAGATTTAAAATTACTTTTGCAAAAGAAGGAGAATTTCAAACATTAAGTAGAGAAGTAGATATAAATGAAATTGAAGATTTAAATAATCAGGGAATTACTCTTACGCCAATATTTAACGATAATGTTCTTGATGAAATCAGTGGTATGACTCTTTATTATGTTGGTATGGAGCTAACTCCGGAAAGTAAAAAAACAGTTGATAGATTAGTTTCCTATTTAAAAGGAAATCCTAATATTGTTGTTAAGCTTAATGGTCATACTCAAGCCAGAGGAAGTAAATATAGAAATCTTGATGCATCGCAAAAAATGGCGGAAAAGGTTAAGAATATGCTTGTTGATAAAGGTGTGCCTGACGATTCTTCTATACCTCGCGGTTATGGTGAGCGATATTTGGTTAATAAATGCGCCAGAGGTAAATATTGTGATCAGAAAGAGCATCTTAAAAACAGAAGAATTGAAGTTGTAGTTTGGAAACATAAACAATAGTTTTCATATTATAAAAAAATAATACATATAATTTAGTAAATTTAATTGTAATGAAAATATTATATTTCTTTAATTTATTAGTATTTGTGTCGTTAGTTGCAGTAGCACAAAATAAAGTTGATAAATTAGAATCTTTGAGAACATCTAAAAAAATTATTAGCGTTAATGCTTCAACAGAAAAACCGAAGTATTCAGTTCAGATTTTAGCTTTAAAATTACCTCCGGGGAATGCATCTTTTTTTAATAATATTGATGTAGCATATGAATTTGATTGTACAGATGATTATGTACGCTATTGTGTGGGTGATTATAATTCTTATGCTGAAGCAGTTAAAAATGTGCAGAAATATAAGGATTTAGGATATAATGATGCATTTGCCATTAATACTTCCCGATATAATTTAGAAAGTGGAG
>PDWI01015269.1_pt1 | contig 13977 bp, 9 predicted proteins | sample 1430891 | NCBI WGS metagenome assembly PDWI01 (sample SAMN01162508, study PRJNA174530) | Oral metagenome, whole genome shotgun sequencing project. | biome: Marine environment; feature: Marine mammal; material: Swab sample of the gingival sulcus; isolation source: swab sample of gingival sulcus...
TTCCGGTGCCAAATCAATAATACTTTTACCTTTAAAGAGGATATCGCCTCCGGTAATTTCGTAATTTTCTTTACCGGCTATGGTAGAAGCCAAGGTACTTTTGCCCGTGCCGTTGGGGCCCATAATGGCATGCACCTCACCTTTGTTTATTTTTAAGTTTACACCTGTTAGTATCTCTTTGTCGTTGATACTTACTTTAAGGTCTTTTATATGTAGTAACATGTGTTTCGGTTTTTAATAATAGTTAATTTGATTGATTTAATGATTAGCCTACACTATTTTCCAAGCTGATATTCAATAACTTTTGTGCTTCTACGGCAAATTCCATAGGCAATTGTCTGAGCACGTCTTTGGCATAGCCGTTTACAATAAGTCCTACGGCATCTTCTTGTCCTATACCACGCTGTTGGCAGTAGAAAAGTTGGTCTTCAGATATTTTTGAAGTGGTGGCTTCGTGTTCCACCACGCTGCTATTGTTTTGTCCGTCTATGTAGGGGAAAGTATGTGCGCCGCAAGTATCGCCCAAGAGCAAAGAATCGCATTGCGAGAAGTTGCGGCTATTGGTAGCTCGTTTGTTTATTTTTACCAAACCGCGATAGCTATTGTGGCTATGCCCTGCCGAAATACCTTTGGAAATGATAGTGCTCTTGGTATTTTTGCCCAAATGTATCATTTTGCTGCCGGTATCGGCTTGCTGGTAATTGTTGGTTACTGCCACGGAATAAAACTCACCTATGGCATTGTCGCCGGCTAACACACAGCTAGGGTATTTCCAGGTAATAGCAGAACCGGTTTCTACCTGTGTCCATGATATTTTAGAGTTGTCGCCCTTGCAAACACCGCGCTTGGTTACAAAATTGTAAATACCGCCCTTGCCGTCTTTATCACCCGGATACCAGTTTTGAACGGTAGAGTATTTTACCTCGGCATCTTTCATTACCAAAATCTCTACCACTGCGGCATGTAATTGATTTTCATCTCTTTGAGGCGCGGTGCAGCCTTCTAAATAACTTACATAAGCTCCCTCGTCGGCCACTATCAGCGTGCGCTCAAACTGCCCTGTATTGGCCGCATTGATACGGAAATAGGTAGACAGCTCCATTGGGCATCGCACCCCTTTGGGAATATAGCAAAAACTACCGTCGCTAAAGACCGCATCGTTGAGCGTAGAAAAAAAATTGTCGCCACTGGGTACCGCTTTGCCCAAGTATTTGCGCACCAAATCGGGATGCTCTCTTACCGCCTCGCTAAACGACATAAAGATAATGCCATGCTTGGCCAAGGTCTCCGAAAAAGTGGTCTTTACCGACACGCTATCTATCACGGCGTCTACCGCTACGCCGGCCAAACGCTTTTGCTCCTCCAAAGAGATGCCTAATTTATTGAAAGTCTTCACCAATTCGGGGTCAACTTCGTTCATGCTGCTGAGTTCATTTTTGGGTTTGGGAGCCGCATAATAATAAATATCGTTGAAATCTATAGGTGGAATATTGAGATGCGCCCAAGGTTTCATTTCCATTTTGAGCCACTTTTTATATGCTTTTAGCCTAAAGTCGAGCAACCACTCGGGTTCTTCCTTTTTGGCAGAAATAAAGCGGATTACCTCTTCGGATAAACCTTTGGGAGCCAGTTCTGTTTCTATATCTGTTACAAAGCCGTATTTGTATTTACTCTCGGTGGCTTCGCTAAGTATTTGTTCTTCAGTTTTTTTTGCCATATGTTTTTTCAATTAACAATGTGCAATTAGTAATTAGCAATTGAGAAATGAAGTTTGGAATTAAGTTTACTACTATTCTTTTAAACTTCTTTGTTTCTTATCAATACATTTAAATTGAATATATTAATTTGTTAATTACTAATTAATTTAGCCTTATTTAGAACGATTCTAAATTTAGCGGCAAAAATACAAAAAAAACAGATATATTTTGGGAATGAATATAGACGTGAAAGTTAAAAAGAGGGAAAGGTCTTTTTTAGGGATTACACATCAATCCCAGGGCGCGACAATACACCTTGTTGGTAATAATGTTTTACCTCTTGCATATCTGTTACCAAATCGGCTTTTGCTATCAAAGCATCGGGGGCATATCTTCCGGTCATAATGAGTTCTGTATGCTTAGGTTTTTGAGCTATAAGAGCCAACACCTCCTCTACAGACAACAATTTAAAATACAGAGCAATGTTAATTTCATCTAAGATAATTACATCAAAGGTATTGGATAGCATTTTATTTTGCACCTCTGTCAATCCGTGTTTCGCAGCTGCTATGTCTTGCTCATTAGGTGCTCGGTCTATAAAACAAGATTGCCCGTATAATTGTACTTCAATAACCGGCAGGTGCTGTTGAATAGCTTTGATTTCGTTATACAACATGCCTTTCACAAACTGAGCAATAAATACTTTTTTACCTGCTCCCACAGCTCGTATAGCCAAACCAATGGCAGCCGTTGTTTTGCCTTTGCCATTACCGGTATAAATATGTATATATCCTTTTTGCATGGATTGTTGTGTAAAAAATATATAGTAACTAAATGTTTGCGCCGATGTAATATTACATAATGCAAGTTAAATCTTTTTCCAATTTGTTTCAGCCACAGCACAAATTTTATTCGTGTTTTGGATAGTAATGGTATGTATAAATGATTGGTCTTTAGAACCTTTCTTAGTAGATGATATAACAGACTGACCATAATGTATTTCCGATATAAATTTACCATTGATAGTATGTAAATAGTAATTGTCGGTAATTTCTGTAGGCACAGATTCTTGTAGCCATTCTAAATATTTGATATTATTCACATGTTTGATAAGGTCTGTATCGGCTTTATGTACTTTAAAAGAAACTTCATAATCAGGATTTTCAATGGATTTGATGCTTTTTAGGGGGGCTAAGTCGATACTTTCTGTGCTACAAAAAGACCACCTTTCTATGATATCATCAAATATTTGGGTAGGTCTTCTTCTGTTTATATCAAAGAAAATCCATAAACCTTTGGCTCTGCCAATAATATTATTTTGTGCATCGTAGATGATATTTTCTCTACAACCTTTGATGCTTGAATATTTTGACAACCAAGTTCTAATGGTAATCTTTTCTTTGTATGTAGGGTATCGTTCCATTTGCATAATACCCCCTATCAAAACCCATCCAATATTTTTTTCTGCTAATTGATACAAACTATGGTCTATGGTACAACAATGGTCAGCTGCGGTTTCTTCCAATAAAGTTAAGATGGTAGTGGGTGAAGCCACTCCAAATTTATTCATTTCAAAATATCTAAGTTCATATTGTTGGTCAAAATAATTATTTAATTTCGTCATTTTTTTGTTTTATGTGTTACGCTGTTACAATATACAACAGTAAGTTGCAACCCGTACAACAATGGCAAATCTACAACTAAATCTGACACCATTTACATTTTTAATCCATTTATGAAATATATTACTAATAATTGGCTTACAAAGCTATAAATAATGCTAAATAGTCTATACAAGAAAACCAAATGTTTTATTACAAACGCTAAATAGAAGTCCTAAAAAACATAGGATTAATGGAGTTGAAAAACGAAACTATTTGGAGTTTAAAACTTCACTAAAAAAGCACTATCTTTGAGCCTTCATTTTAAACCGAGTGTACAACTCCTGAAAATAAGAAAACCGAAACGCGTAAACCCATGCAGCTCAGTGTTATTATAGTTAATTACAATGTAAAACATTTCTTGGAACAATGTTTATTGTCTGTGCGCAAAGCCATACAACATGTAGATGGAGAAGTATGGGTGGTAGATAATAACTCTGTAGACCAGTCGGTAGAAATGGTAAAAGAGAAATTTCCGGAGGTGCGTTTAATTGCCAATAAAAAGAATACCGGTTTTTCTACTGCCAACAACCAAGCCATTAGACAGAGCACAGCCAAATACGTTTTATTACTCAACCCCGACACCTTAGTAGAAGAGTTTACCTTTAAAAAGGTGGTGGATTTTATGGAAGCGCATCCTGATGCAGGTGGTTTAGGGGTAAAAATGGTAGATGGTAAAGGACATTTCTTACCGGAATCTAAACGGGGCTTACCTACGCCTGCCGTAGCTTTTTACAAGATATTTGGTTTGGCAGCTTTGTTTCCCAAGTCCAAAACCTTTGGTCGTTACCATTTGAGCTATTTAGACAAAGAAAAAGTGCATAAGGTAGAGATTTTGTCGGGTGCCTTTATGATGATGCGCAAAGAAGCATTGGACAAAGTGGGTTTGTTAGACGAAACTTTTTTTATGTATGGCGAAGATATAGACCTCTCCTATCGTTTGATAAAAGGGGGCTACAACAACTACTATTATCCACATACGCGCATTATACATTACAAAGGCGAAAGCACAAAAAAAAGCAGCACCAATTATGTGTTTGTGTTTTACAGAGCCATGGTTATTTTTGCACGCAAACATTTTAGTTTGCGTTATGCCAAGCTCTTTTCGTTATTGATTAATTTTGCTATTTATTTCAGAGCCTCCCTATCTATCTTGAAACGTTGGACGGCTCGTATCATACTGCCGCTTTTAGATGCAACTTTGCTCTATGGTGGTTTTTATTTTATAAAGTCTTTTTGGGAACAAAAATGGTTGATACCCACAGGTGGTTCTTATCCTTTGGCTTATATGCTATATGTAGTGCCTGCCTATATCTTGGTATTGATGGGCGGCATCTTGTTTGGCGGCGGCTACGACAAACCCTATCAAATACACAAACTTATCAAAGGTTTGTTTTTGGGTATTGTAAGTATTTTGGTGATGTATGCACTCTTGCCCGAAGACTACAGATACAGCCGCGCCATTATCATTGCCGGTACTTTTTGGGGCATTTTGTCCCTATCGGGCATTAGATGGGTAGCCCAAAGCATGGGGTGGAAACATTTTGGCAAAAACCGAAACAAAAACCGCACTTTGGTAGTAGGCTCTTTGGAAGAAGCTACACGCGTGAGCCGCATTTTGCGCGACAATAAAGACAGCAACAGTTGGATAGCTGTTTGCACTATCAAACCTCAAGAACATAGCAGCCAAGGGGTAATAGGATATCTTGAGCAACTACACGACCTGATACGTATTTACGAGATAGAAGAAGTGGTATTTTGTGCCAAAGATATGACTGCACAGACTATTATAGACAAAATGATAGCCTTGGATAAACTGAAAGTGGATTACAAAATAGCACCTGAAGAAAGTATGGCTATTATCGGCAGCCAAAGTATCAACACAGGGGGCGATTTGTTTACCATACAGGTAGATGGTATTAGCAATAGCGAAAACAAACGCAACAAAAGAACTTTGGATATTGTATTGGCTTTGGCATTGCTTCTCACCTATCCTATCAATATGTGGTGGGTAAAACAAAAAGGTAATTATCTGTTCAATTTGTTTTCTGTATTAATAGGTAAAAAGACTTGGGTAGGCTTCTACACACTATCCACCACCCAAGAGCAGAAATTACCTCAACTTAAACAAGGGGTATTGCACCCCGGCAATGCCTATAACGACACATTAAATGCCGATACCCTTGGCAGACTCAATCTTTTATACGCAAGAGATTACAGCATCATAACCGATTTGAATATTATTAAAAAAGGCTTTGCACATTTAGGAGAGGAATAAAATAATGTGATAATGCGACAATGTGATAATGTGATAATGCGGTAATGAGTTGGGAGTTGGAAGTTGGAAGTTGGAAGACAGCATCTCGATACACATTTGCTCGTTCCTCACAAATGCACTCGATGTGACAGCAAGCTTGTTAATGCGGTAATGCGACAATGCGAGAATGAGTCGGAAGTCCGAAGACGAAAGTTGGAAGTGAATTATAAATTATGAAACGAAGTTCGGCGAAGCCAATTGCTCATTATTAATTGATTACATCCTAACACCTATTTAAAGCCAATAGCCAACGGCCAAAAGCTAACAGCTAATTTAACACTTATAAAAAAAACTATTTCAACTTTGTGTCCTTTGTGCCTTCTTTGTGCGCTTTGTGGTTAAAATAATGTGGTAATGAGTTTGGAGTTGGAAGACGGAAGTTGGAAGTGAATTATAAATTACGAAACGAAGTTCGGCGAAGCCAATTGCTCATTACTAATTGTTAATTACTAATTGATTACAACCTAAACCATATACACGCCCATAGGCAAGGCAGATACATCTATGATGTGGTGGTGGCTATCGCTCTCTTGCTGCCATACGGTTTTGCCTTGCATATTTATCACTCGTATAGTATGGTGCCTATGGCTTTGTGATTGGGGTATATCTATGGTCAGCATATCGGTAGCAGGATTGGGATAGGCTTTAAAACCCGGCGCTTCTACATCCTGTATATTATCATACAAGAGGTACTCACATTCTTCGTCGGGAAACATATTGATATCCAAATTGGCATCGGAAAAACAGCGCAACCCGCCAATAGGGCCATGACCACAGATACCACAAGCATTTCTTGGCAAAAGAGGATTTGTGGTATTGCCTATACCTTCTATTACCAAACCATTGATTTCAAGACTATTTTGAGTGAGCGTATGCAATTTGATATAACGCCTATGTTGTCCTTGTATCAAAGTATCCCCTTTGGCATATACTTGCACTATACCCGCGTCGCACTCTTCCGGTATGGTATTGTTATTATAAGTAGGGATAGGCCAAGTATCACCCACATTGGCAGAAAAATCGTAGAGCGTAGCAAAGTTATGCTTTTTCAGAATATATACTTTATTGTCATCTGCATAAGTATAAACCTTTGGTGTGTCATATTGATGCAAAACACCATCTACACCTATGCCCACAAAATGTCCTAAAATCACTTTAGCTTGTACTGTACCATCTACAGGCGTTTGCACAAGGGTATCGCCAACAGCTTGTAATGTAAGGTGGCTTTTTACCCAAAAAGAAGGATCTTCATATTCCACATCATACACCCATCGGGTGCCTTCGGCTGCCCATTCCTGGGCTTGTACCATAGCTATCGGGCTTAATAAAACAAGCACTATATAAGTCAATAATTTTTTCATATCTGTTATTGTTTTATTGTTTTGTTAATAATACTGGCACAAATATAGTTGCATTTCACAATATATATTCTATTTTTAACTTTTATTATATATTTTTGATTGCTTTTTAGTTCACAAGAACTATAAATATTGAGCTGCTATTATGATTATGAGTAAAACTTACAATTATGATTATATTTTTGAACAAGCATAGCTATTCAGTTAAAAATAACGGCTGTATTTCTGTTGTCTTTTTATATCTAAAAAACCCGTACTTTTGACAAAAATAAAAACACATTTCTTGCTAAAACATATACAAATGAAAAAACTTCTATTTCTCGCTCTGATTTTAATAATGAGTAACCTTTTTATAGCTTGTCAATCAAAAGATAATACCCAAGCACCCAAACGTCATATTATTATTCCCCAAGTGGATGCTATAGCATGGCAGTCGTCTTATTTTGGGATGAACAAACAAACGTATTTAGTTGCCCAAGATAGTCTTTCGCAAGCTATTGCTGCCTATGCCCAACAAAAACTACAGCAGGCTACAGGCTACCCCTTGCCTATCCAACACCAAGTAAAAGGCGATAATTATATTGCTTATACCATAGACAATAGCATGCAACATGCAGAAGGCTATCAAATGGAGGTTACAGAAGACCATATTCAGATAAAAGCCGCCACTAAAGCCGGATTATTTTATGGTTTTCAAAGTCTTTTGCAACTATTGCCTCCCGAGATAGAAAGCACCAAGGTTATAGCCAAAGAGACATGGAAAGTACCGGGTGTGCTTATTTCAGACGCGCCAAGGTTTCCTTATAGAGGTATGCATTTGGATGTTTGCCGCCATTTTGTACCTCTAGAAAACATCAAAAAGCATTTGGATATGATGGCTATGTGTAAACTCAACCGTTTTCATTGGCATTTGACAGAAGACCAAGCATGGCGTATAGAAATCAAAGCCTTTCCCAAACTTACAAAGATAGGCAGCCAACGCACCGAGGGCGAAGGACATATTCACAAAGGTTTTTATACCCAGGAAGATATAAAAGAGATAGTAGCTTATGCCCAAGAGCGCATGATAGAGGTGATACCCGAAATAGAACTGCCCGGGCATGCTTTGGCAGCTCTCACGGCTTATCCAGAATATTCTTGCACCGGCGGTCCTTTTAAGGTAAGAAATATATGGGGCGTAGAAGCTGATGTATATTGCGCCGGCAAAGAAGAAACCTTTGCTTTTTTGGAAACTATTATAGACGAAGTGTGTACCTTATTCCCTTCACAGTATTTTCATATTGGTGGCGACGAATGCCCCAAAGACAAATGGAAAACCTGCAAACTTTGCCAAAAAAGAATACGCCAAGAGGGCTTAAAAGACCCTCACGAATTGCAGAGCTATTTTGTACAACGTATAGAAAAAATATTGCTAAAACACGGCAAAAAGATGATAGGTTGGGACGAGATTTTGGAGGGTGGATTGGCAGAAACAGCCACCGTAATGTCTTGGCGTGGCGAATCGGGCGGCATAGCAGCGGCAGAACAAAACCACGATGTGATTATGACACCGGGCAATTGGTGTTACCTTGACCATTACCAAGGCAGCCCCAAGGTAGAGCCTGTAGCCATAGGCGGTTATACCACTCTGGAAGAAAGCTATTCTTATAACCCTGTACCCGACACCCTTAGTCCCGAAAAAAGAAAACATATTTTGGGTACCCAAGGCAATATTTGGACAGAATATATGTACACACCCGATTTGGTAGAATACCGCGCTTATCCCCGCATTATTGCTTTGGCAGAAGTGGGTTGGACACCCGCCAACAAAAGAAATTTTATACAGTTTGTAGAAGGTCTCGAAAACAATCTGCACCCCCGCATGGATTATCATCATATCAATTATCATATTCCTTTGCCCGAGGGTCCTTGCAATCATTTTGTGTTTACCGATACCGCTTATTTAGAGTTTAGCACTATGCGCCCTATCAAAATGGTATATACCACCGATGGCAGCACCCCAAATGCACAATCAAAAATATACCAAGTACCTTTGCAATTTACCCAAAATACCACCCTGAAAATAGCCTCTGTATTGCCACATGGCAAAATAAGCCCTATACGTACCATTTCGGTAGTAAAAGAGGGGTTGGCACCAGCCTCAAAGCCCAAAGCTACCAAGCCCGGACTGATGGAAGCTTATGCCAAAGGCGATTTTAAACAGGTATCTGATATAAAAGGGATTAAAAAATGGAAAACCTCCCCTACCCAACAAGTAAAAAAGCCGCAAGACTGGCACATACCCTCGGCGTCTATACTCACCGGCTATATTGATATACCCCAAGATGGTGTGTATGAATTTAACTCGGATATAGACCAGGTGTTTGTAGATGATAAATTACTGATAGATAACGATAAAGAGGTAAAACGCTATTCACGCCACAATGCCATGAGAGCTTTGGCCAAAGGCAAACATGCTATCAAACTGGTCTCGCTCAACAATATAATGGGCGGTTGGCCTTCTGCCTGGAACGAACGTCTAATTTATATAAGAAAAGCCGGAGATAAAGATTTTATAAAAGTAAGAGATAGCCAATACTCGCACTAAAAGCCCTCTCTAATATGCCCGTTTCACCCACCTTGCCCCACCACTAAACCCTATGGTAATAGTATGCAAACCACCGGACATACCCTCATGTTTGGTCTGAAATGAAGGCATAATATAGTTGTATTTCAAACTAATACAACTATATGAGAAAAAGAAAACATCGATGTGTTGGCGCAATTTTATCTCTAACTTACACCCCCCAACAAAGGTAGTTTTCATGCCCAAGTCGACCTCATCTTTCAACGCCTGATTCTCTTCATCAGTCTTATTTTTATCTTTAGGAGACTCAATAGAAGAACCTCCTATACCCATATAAGGTGTAATTCTAAAATATTTATTATCAAACACTTGATGCCCTAACACAACATGTGGAAACGCCATAGTAAAGTTAGACTTAGGCGACACAACTCCCTGAGAATAAAGTATCTCTTTTTTATTCTTAGGAGTAACAAAAAGAAGGTTCAAAGAAAAATCAAACCCTTTATATAATGCTCCGACTCCTATACTAAACACAAACGGATTGGTATAATTATCTACTAAATTATCTGTAAACATGCCATAGCCTGCTGTGGCGTCATATGTTACACCAAAGTTATCTGGTACCAATTTGTATCTTATCTCATTTCTGATAAACACATCGTAGGCTGTAGAATCATAAGTAGCTAAAAAATGATCTGCCAGCTCATTTAAAGAATCTTGTGTCTTAACATTTCTGGTATCTGCCAGCAACCAATCTAAATGCAAATTCAAAAAATCTTTTTCACGCTGCCCCACTTTAGCTGCATGAATTTGTTCTTTTAACCTGTTTTTATTGGCTAAAGTTTTTTTATACATACTTGGTCCCAACATGTCTTTTGAAGGACGAATACGGCTATAAAAACTAGCTATCGTGATAGAATCTACTCTGCGAATATCCATTAAAAGTTCAGGATAAGCTTGTGTCCAATACAATATATACCAATACTCTGCAGGATATAAAGCTACATAATTGGTATCTTCTATTTGTAGCAGATAATCGGTTATCTCATTTACTTTTTGCCAATTGTCCTCTACAAACTTGTCTAGAAGCAATTGTCTACCTTTGGAAATAAGAAAGGATTTTCCCGCCGGCTGTTCCGTGATTTCTTTTTCTATATCACTTACTTGCCCTAATAACACAACAGAGGACAAAAACAAAAATACGGTTGTTAAGATTGTTTTACGCATGTGTTTAGTTTTAATTAGCTGTTGGTCTTTGGCTATTAGCTATTGGCTTTAATAGGTTTAAGTATTAGGTTGTAATCAATTAGTAATTAGTAATTAGTAGTTAGCAATTAGTAATTAGCAATTAGTAATTAGCAATTGGCTTCGCCGAACTTCGTTTCGTAATTTATAATTCACTTCCAACTTCTAACTCATTGTCAAATTAGCAAATTATCGCATTACCGCATTAACAAGCTTGCTGTCACATCGAGTGCATTTGTGAGGAACGAGCAAATGTGTATCGAGATGCTGTCTTCCAACTCCCAACTCATTGTCAAATTAGCAAATTATCGCATTACCGAATTATCGCATTGTCTACTTTCCTCTTTCTATACTAGCGCCTAAGGCATTCAGTCGTTGGTCTATGTATTGGTAACCTCGGTCTATTTGCTCTACATTGTGGATAACCGAAGTGCCTTTGGCAGCCATAGCAGCCAAGAGCAAAGCTACCCCCGCACGTATATCGGGCGAGGTCATAGTTACGCCTTTGAGCGGTTCTCTATCGCTACCTATAACCGTGGCTCGGTGTGGGTCGCACAAGATAATACGTGCCCCCATATCTATCAGTTTATCTACAAAAAAGAGGCGACTTTCAAACATTTTTTGATGAATAAGCACACTACCGCGTGCCTGTGTAGCCGTTACCAAAGCTATACTTATCAAATCAGGCGTAAAGCCCGGCCAAGGCGCATCGGATATGGTCATAATAGCGCCGTCTCTATACTGCTGTATCTCGTAATGGTCTTGCTGTGGGATATACAAATCGTCGCCATGGCGTTCCATTTGTATGCCTAAATTAGAAAATACGGCAGGAATAATGCCCAACTCTTTAAAATGCACATCTTTTATGGTCAATTCGGAAGCGGTAATAGCCGCCAAACCTATAAAACTGCCCACCTCTATCATATCGGGCAAGAGGGTATGTTTGGTACCTTTGAGAGACGATACGCCCTGAATCTTCAAGAGGTTACTCCCCACGCCTTCTATCTTGGCTCCCATGTTGTTGAGCATACGCGACAATTGCAACACATAGGGCTCACAAGCAGCATTGAAAATAGTGGTCTCGCCTTCTGCCAACACCGCTGCCATCAAAATATTAGCCGTGCCCGTTACACTGGCTTCGTCCAAAAGCATATAAGCTCCTCTGAGTTGTTGGGCTTTTAAAATATAAGTATGGCGCGCTTCGTCGTAGTGTGTAGCAGCACCCAAAGCTTCTAAACCTGTAAAATGGGTATCCAATCTGCGACGACCTATCTTATCTCCACCTGGCAAAGGAATAATAGCCTTACCAAAACGCGCCAAAAGTGGTCCCATCAGCATCACAGACCCACGCAACATACCTCCTTTTTCTAAAAAAGCTGGCGAACTCAAATAATCTAAATTTACATCATCGGCCTGAAAGCGCTTATGCCCTTCTGCTACATCGCTTACCTTTACACCCATCTCTTTCAATATATCAATGAGTTTGTTTACATCTCTGATATTGGGTATATTATAAATATCTACAGGCTCGGCAGTCAACAAAACTGCACAAAGTATCTGTAGTGCTTCATTTTTGGCGCCTTGCGGCACAATAGTACCCTGCAATGTTTTACCGCCTTCTACAATAAATGTGCTCATATATAATGTGATAATGTGATAATTTGCTAATTCGGTAATGTGGTAATGTGATAATTCGGTAATTTGCTAATAGTCGGAAGACCGAAGACAGCATCTCGATACACATTTGCTCGTTCCTCACAAATGCACTCGATGTGACAGCAAGCGTTTATGTCAGTTCGAGTAGGTTTGAGGAACGAGAACCGTATCGAGAACTTAAAGCCAACGGCCAAAAGCTAACAATTAATTTAACACTTATAAAAAAAACTATTTTCAACTTTGTGTCCTCTGTGTCTTCTTTGTGCTCAGTTCGACTTTGCTCACTACATCGCTTTGTGGTTAAAGTAATGTGCTAATGCACTAAATAAGTTGAAAGTGATGATATCATCCTGTACCCTGTTCTCGTCATGCTGAACTTGTTTCAGCATCGCATTAGTTGTTTAGGATATGCTGAAACAAGTTCAGCATGACGCTTCTGCTTTAGATTCTCCCCCCTCATTAGCAAATTACCGAATTATCACATTACCGCATTACCATTATTTATGGGTTTTCTTTTTTTGCCCTTTGCTTTTATATTTTTGATTAGAAGGCTTCTGCGTATTTTTGTTTTGCTGTCTGCGCTTGCCCATTACATCGTTAGAAGAAGGCAGATCATAATCTTCTGGCAAAGACAAACGCCCTTTACTCATGCGCTCCAAATCTTTTACTATCTGTTCGTCATCTACAAACTTCTGATTCCAATTCAGATAGTCCTTTTTTAAATTATAAGCTATCAATTTTACCAACTCCTCTTTTTCTTCTCCCTCTTCCATATTCACTGCCACTTCTACTATCTTTTCCAAGTTACGACCATAGGTTCTAAATTTCAACTCATTATCTGCATAAGACAATCTTTGAGGTTTAGACTGTAATTTTGCTTTGTCGGGCATAGGATAAGGCGCATCTATATCCAATTTAAAATCAGATATCATAAAAAGATGATCCCATACCATTTGTTCATTATCACAATTATGGCCACCACTCATATTTATATTGGTCATCATACGTACAATAAATTTAGCGAGTTCATTGCGTTCTTCTCTATTTTCGAGACTGACTGCATACTCTACTATTTTTTGCACATTTCTGCCATATTCAGGCACTACAATTTGATTCCTTGCTGTGTTATATTCCATGTTTTGAAAAAAATTAGATAGATACTAAGTTGCAGACACGCAACCCAAGCTCTATTAATGAGCGGCAAAGGTACGCAAAAGTTTTAAATCAAAAAATTGCATTTACTAATTGAATTTACAATGACTACGAGCTCTTAATTAGAACATAGCCAAACACAAATACAATGGCAACACTGATTTTATTCTTATAAGCTTCATGAGTGTATTTTATTTTTCTTTACTTTTGCACTCCAAAAAAATATTGAATGTCAAGTTTTGTTACCATTTCCGAAGCCGCTTCTTTGGCTTTACATGCATCTACCTATATAGCTCACAATCCCGATAAAAAGATTAGTGTACAA
>PDWI01007085.1_pt1 | contig 13975 bp, 10 predicted proteins | sample 1430891 | NCBI WGS metagenome assembly PDWI01 (sample SAMN01162508, study PRJNA174530) | Oral metagenome, whole genome shotgun sequencing project. | biome: Marine environment; feature: Marine mammal; material: Swab sample of the gingival sulcus; isolation source: swab sample of gingival sulcus...
TCCCCGCCCCCGTAAGGTTCCATGCGTCCTTCTCATATATGGGTCTACTTTGTTGGACCACTGGATAATGGAAAGCAATGTTTTCCCTTTTGCGTCGGGAATCACCTGTGTATATACCTTTCCGCCCCGTTTAAGGATTCCAAAAACAGGAACTTTACCTGCCCCCCCACGGTCGCCCTACTCCATCGTAAAAGGGGCGATCAATGATCGCCAAGGGAACGCGCTACAAATAAGACTGCCCCTACCGAGTGATTTCTATCCATGCGTTTGAATTAATGTCAAATTTTTCGATCTGTGGCGAACAAAGAAATAACTTGGTGAGTTTTTTTACATCGTGCCTATTTTGTATGCCTGCAATCAAAACCTCATGCGTGTCACCAGCTTGGTTGTGAATAAGTGTATATTTTTTCAGTTCCTGCTTATACTTCTTTTGGTAAAACCGTATCGCTCTCAACGCTGTTTTTTTCGCTACGAACACATCGACGACAAGGGCATACCGTTGCCTTGTTTTCGCACCTTTCGACTTCGCTGTCCTCGGTGGACGTGTTTGGGATGCTGTAACGGCTTTTCCCGAAGCGATTTTTGTTGGTGTATGAATCGATGTCGATTCGATATCGCTGAGAGAGAGCATTGCAGGCTGGCTGTAACTCAGCGTTGTTTCATCATCCAGGTTGCTGAAATCACTAGAAAGGACAACATCTTCTCCCAATGTCAAAACGTGTCTGAATTTTGAAGAGAGAACAGCAACGGCGGTTTTATCGCCATAAAAAAGGAGTGGCCTTGAAATGGTGTCGCCTTGATTATCTATTTCAACATCTCGTGCATCTTCTTGCACGAAGTTTCTTTCCTCAAGAAATTCAGGATTAATCCGGATGGAATATGTTCCGGGAATGAGTCTTTCTATGCTAAAATAGCCTCCTGAAACAGAGAGGGCTTCGCCGACAACGTTTCCGTTCTTATCAACGGCCTGTACAGGAATATGTGGCCTTGATTTGGCTTTGTCGTTTTTCAACTGGTAGATATAGCCTTCTATGGTGCCACAAAGGTGAATGGGATATTCCAAGTCATAGATTTTGCTTTTCCGTGGAGTTATTGCCGCGCCGCTTGTTGCGAAGAGTCGCGTGTCACTTAGGGTGCTTTCATCCACCTCAATATCAGTGCTTCGCATGGGCGGTAAGTGAATAAAAAGTCCGCGTCCATTTTCATCGGTAATGACTTTCTGTCTGCTTTGTATCGATTTGAGAGTGACGTTTTCGAGCGGAACATCATTTTTGTCAAAACGATTGTTGTAATTCTTGTCTTCATAAACAAGACACGAAGCACCACTTGGTATATTTTGATTTCCTGATATTTTCGGGCTGAACGTGCCCGGTTCAAAACCGAGATTCATTCCAACACCAACGTAAAATCTATACCCTCCTTTATCGTCAATACTACCTGTTAAAAAGGGGCTATAGTCACCTATCTTATGGCTCCAGCTATTCGTGATAAGCAAGCGTTCATCCCCCTCAAATGAGCGGTCTACCGTTAGCGTCGTCGATGTCTTGGGTGAAAATTGATATGTACTGGAGATTATCGCTGAACGAAAATGAGCATCATTACTGTCGTTAATGCCATAATTTATGCTTCCCCGTATCAAACCATGCGGTAAGCTGTGATAGTAAGTGGATTGACCCTGGAAAATGTTAGCACCATCTCTTTTGTCTTTAAAAAATTGATAAGAAATATTGTTCGTTAAATTGCCAAAGTCACTATTAATATTGAAATTCCCTGAAATATCATAATAGATTTTGTCTCTAAATTTTTCGCCGGGAACCACACTATTGGTTCGTGTCACCATAGCTCCATATGAAAATACGGCTTCATCCAAATATCTTGTCGAATCATTATACCCTAAACCAAAACTATTTTTGATCGTACTATCAATATATTTTTCGGAAAATTGCTGATCAAATAACATGGAATATTTCCCGGTATCAAACATTTCACCACGTAGCATCGCCTTGACAAACGTTGATTCGTTTGAAGAGTAGCCCACATCAAGGCTTGTCAGTCCAGAGCCAATATTGATATCTGTCCCTATGGAACCGACCGTACGCTCTTTGCCGGAAAAAGAATCATGATTTAATCCGGTCCTGAGCTCCAAATTCGGGGCAACCCCAACCCTAAAAACGCCTTTGGTCCGTAAAGTGCCTTTGTCTTCCCCGCTTTGAAGATGCACTTTACTCATATCTGCATCAAACACGCCGACACCATTTTCAGTAACAGAAACGTCATAACTCACTTCCCCCGAATGTAAGGTGGAAGTAACATTGATCACCTCTTCTTTGACTTCTTCCTGACCTTCAGGGCCAAACATAACGATACGAAATCTATTTGTGCCAAACAACAACTTGACATCTTCAAACAGGTAGGTGCCATCTTCCAAAATTGATTGGAAGCCAATCAATTGTCCGTTTCTATACAGTTCCACTTCCCAACCGGGTTGGACTTTTCCCGTAAACGTTTGCGTATCAAAGTTGGTGGGAGCAAAGATGTTTTTATTGGTAAATCGTATGCCACGTTCAAGGGAACCACTTGACCCCATAGGGGTTTGGGTAGGCACGACATCGCCCACACTGAATCTGGATAAATACGCATTGTCTGTGATAACGCGCTCTCCAGTATATGAAAAATTTTTCCAATCATACCGTGAACCATACTCATCGCCGTTGACATCAACCGCCCCATACAAGACACTCGACATGTAAAGCATATCGCCACGATATATCCCGGAAACACTGCCATAATCGGTTTTATACTCTTTGACTTTCTGGTGTCCTGCGGAAAATTTCACATTCAGATTGGGTTGAGCAATTGCCGCATAGTCAAGGTCTCGCAACGGGTAAAGCAAACCGTTCTTGGCTTTTGCAATCCTTCGGGAATTGATACGATTTTGCATCACCTCAAATGAAAGCAATGCTGACGGCTTCAAAAGGAGCGATTGGTTCAGTCGGTTGAATGTCAGATTCAACGGAAAGAGTGCATTGAAGGTGTCAATGTGCAAGTATATTTCATCATCGGAAACGATATACTGATTTTTAGAAATGACATATTTCCTTGCGCCCACCTGGGCATTGCCACTTTCACAGGAAAAATTGAACGTGTTTTCCTTTTGCAGGAACCATCCCCGTGCTCCGGCACTGTCAACATCGATGGGAAAAAAGATAATCCCAAAAAATTCACCCATGGGGATAAACAGACCTTCCTTGTGAATTTGACAAAACAACCCTTGATAAATGCGATCTGCACGTAAAAAGACATCAACAACGGCAATCCCGCTATCGTCGATGGGAACATCTGCCATTTCCGTGATGGGGGTATCCAGATCGGCAGAATTATCATTTTCCCCTGATTGAAAGGCAACGGTAACTTGACCAGGAGGAGATACTTTTTGCCTGAATCGAGACGTCGCTATCGTGTCTGTTCTCTGGCTTTTATCAAGAGAAGATTGGGCAAAAGCAAAGCCCGCAACCAATGTCAGTGTTGCTGCAACGCATACCATGAATGCTTTTCGCAAAAGAGTATTCTTGATCAAAATCATGAATCTGCCATCTCATTTTATATATTAATTGCAAAAAATATGCCTATCAAAAAACGACAAGCATATTAAAAGGAAACGATTATACTCTGAGAGGCTAGATTTTGATGTCGTAACTCTTTATGAGGACTTCCTCGTTGTCTTCAAGTCGTTTCAATTCAACACGGATTGCATTTCCTGAAAAACTTTCTTCAATGAGGGGCACTTGAACCTCGCGCTCCTTGACAGGTACATAGGTGACAATTCTTTTGTTATGGGCGATCAATTTCTCTTTTCCGTTGATCCTGCCATACACTGAAATCGCGTTATAGCTATTAAATTGCCCGGCACGTTTCAAAGTCATGCGAAATATCTTTCTCCCCCTCCGATCATAGGCTTTTTGAACCGACTGTAACGTCACGTGCGGAGCATACTCGCCGACCGTGACGATCACCGGAATGGACAAGCCTATATTCATGTTAATAGCAATAGATTCATTGCTCTTTTTGGGGGCATCCTCGGACGTTTTGGTTTTAATAGGCGAAACATTGAGGTATGTAAAATAATCTCCTGAGGGCAATCCGGGAGGACGACGAACAGCAACACGGACAATCTGCGTCTTTCCGGCGGGAACAGTTGTAATGCGTGGGGAAAAATTGACCATTCCTTTAGCGAGAGCTTCTCGCTTGGTCAATTTTTCAGGGCGCACCAAAACACCATCCTTTTGCATCCGTAGCGCGTATGTGCTTATTTTATAAGACAAACTTTCGTTGGAAGAGTTTATTATCTTGACGTGGCTAGAATTTTTCCCCTCAGTAAATTCAAGACGCAACGGATCCAAAGCCACAACGGTATTCCTGGCAAAGCAGACGCCTGCCATGAGTATCGTAAAGAATGTGGCACCAACGAGAATACAACGTGATTTTTTCATGGGATAGAATCCTACTGCACTGAATAATCTATAGGAACAGAGGTTGTGATTTGCTGTCCACTAATATGCTGATCGGTCTGTAGGACGCCACCAATGTGAACTCTCTGTATAGCCCCGACCTTCTGTGCTGTTGCATCACTGTATATGTTCATGCGACATATTTTACCGATCACAATGCCATTGCTCGTTAAATCGATTTGTGCCGGGTAATGCATGGTTATTGTCTTGTCACCGAATCCTGAAAATTCGACAACCCCCATGCTACCACCTGTAACAGCACAATCTTTGTTAGGACAAATAGGCGGCTTGCTCATTCTGGCATCAATCACGACACTGATCATCCCGGAGCGCGCCGGAGTAACCTGACCAAAGTCGAGATAGGTAATAACATTCACGGCTTCTTGAGCAAACGTGATCGAACCACCGACGAAGACGGCAAACACTGCGATAAAACTAAAAATAATCTTACGCATATGTAGACGGCAACGATTGATCCTACAGTAAAAGAATCAAATCATCTTACTGTAAAACAAGAGTAAAGTCCAGATCGTCTGTATAAACCTTACCATATTCAGGCTTATTAACATCTATGCTCGGAGCAAAGTAAAGGGGCATATGGTCAGTTGCTCCAACAACAAATGCATTGCCAGCATTGATTTCGTCAAGATTTGTTACGATGCTCGTTATAACAACCTTACCATTACCACCAGAAATATCAAAATGGCCTGTTAAGGGTTGGTCACCCGTGACAGGGGGACTCGGTAATTGGGTGCAGCTTAATTGTAAATTGAGTGTGGAGAGATTCGATTTAATGATGACATATCCTGCATTATATGCACCGACAGGAGTTACGGGAACATCGTTAGAAGTGATTTTTACCAACTTGGACTGAGCACTCGCTTGAGCCTGTGCGGCAGCCAGCCCTGCGGCAGTAGCCGTAAGAGCATTGATGTCCATTTTTATTGTCGGCGTGGCCCCGATAAGATATAATTGACCGAAATCAATGGGATGCTCATCAGAGACTGCAAACGGAGCTAAAAATTCAATTGAGGCAGAAAGAGAGAATTCTGCGGCTCTACTCAATCCAACCATTGCAAAAAACACAAAAAGGGTCAGTGTCAGCTTTTTCATAAAAACCTCCTTAAGCTATATATATATATATATATCGGAACACATCCTACTTTTCTTTAGGCCAGTCAAGAAAAAACTTTTCCCGATTCAGAGGTACCCCATTTCTAGAGGCTGCAACGTAAAGCCAAGGCAACCTCTCACATCCTTTCCTCCGGGATTCCAAGTACAATACGATCATTTCATATGATGGATTCAAAACCATTGATGACAAAAAAAATCTGATGTGATTCAAAAAAAATCATGACGAAAGGTACGAGAGAAGCCCCAAAGGGGCTGGTAGCGACTCATCTTCGCACAGGGGCACCACTATTCCGGCTCCCGCCATCGTGGGGCTGATACGCAAGCCAAAGTATATTAAAAGTATATTATATGTAATAGGTCTTTCACGCAGGACAAACAAAATGCCCCCTTTGTGGCATGCAGACAAAATCAGGTCGGCCACACGACGTGTGGACGGCAATAGCCCCAAGGAATTTATTGAGATGCTTTCTCAAGTAAAAATCAGGCAAAAAATCGACATTTCAACGAAAAGTCCACCATATTATCCTTGCGACACTGACCGCATACATGGTAGCCGCAGTCCATGTTCGATTTCTTTTCGCCAGAGGCGTTACAACGATACGTCATCCTTGCTCCCGGCCTGCTGACAGCCCTTGTCTGTCACGAAGTGGCCCACGGCTTTGTGGCATACCAGCTCGGCGACCCCACGGCCAAATCACAGGGACGGCTGACACTCAATCCCCTCAAACACCTTGACCTGTTCGGGACACTGGCCTTTTTCTTTTTCCAGTTCGGCTGGGCAAAACCCGTTCCCGTGGACGCACGCTTTTTCAAAAATCCCCGGCAAGGGATGCTCCTGACCGCCATTGCCGGGCCGGGCATCAACTTCCTTTTGGCCGCTCTCTTTGCTGGTGCCATGCACGCCATGGCCGCCATCCAGTTTGCCCCCGGCACCATGACCGAAAAGATACTGGTTCCCCTCTATCTCATTTCCCAAGCTGGTGTGTTCGTCAATCTCATTCTCGGAGTCTTCAACCTGTTGCCCATTCCCCCGCTGGACGGCAGCAACGTTCTGGCGTATTTTCTTCCACCTCAACAGGCCTATAAATTCATGAGCCTGAGCCGATACGGCTTCATCATCCTCATCGGTATCATCATTGTCGGACGCTATTCCGGCTACAGTCTGGTAGGCGGGATCGTTCTCCCCGTGGTTTACGGTGCTGCCAGCCTGCTCGGCATCAACATGTAACCAACCTGATTTCATCATGAGCGACAACAAACGTATTCTCTCGGGAATGAGGCCAACCGGCCCCCTCCACCTCGGTCACTACTACGGCGTCATCGCCAACTGGCTAAAACTCCAGGAAGAATATGACTGTTACTTTTTCGTGGCCGACTGGCATGCCATGACCAGTGAATATGCCGACCCGACCCGCATCAAGCAGTTTGTGCCCGGACTGGTCAAGGATTGGATAGCTTCCGGGCTGGATCCCGAAAAATGTGTCATCTTCCAGCAGTCCATGGTCAAGGAACATGCCGAACTCTATCTCTATTTTTCCATGATCACCCCCCTGGGCTGGCTGGAACGAAACCCCACCTACAAGGAAATCAAGGGGGAATTGACCCAAAAAGACCTCAATACCCACGGCTTTCTCGGCTACCCGATATTGCAGGCAGCCGACATCCTTCTCTACAAGCCCTTTGCCGTGCCTGTGGGCAAGGATCAACTGCCCCATCTCGAGCTCAACCGGGAGATTGCCCGCCGGTTCAACCATCTCAACAAGACGGAACTATTCCCCGAACCTGCGGACATGCTGACGGAAGAGGCCAAACTGCCCGGTCTCGACGGCCGCAAAATGTCTAAATCCTACGGCAACTCCATCATGTTGTCCGACCCCATCGACAACCTCATGCCCAAAATTCGCGGCATGAAGACCGATGAAAACCGTCTGCGGAAATCCGATCCGGGCGACCCGGACATCTGCAACCTCTACCCGTACCATCGGCTCATGACCGAACAGGACAAGCTGGCCGAGATTCAGGAAGGCTGTCGGAACGCCTCGTGGGGCTGTGTGGATTGTAAAAAAGTCCTGCTACAATCCATGGAACGGTTTCTCACCCCGCTCCACGAACGCCGTGCCGCCTGCACCGATGAACGCGTTCAGGAGATTTTGCAAGCCGGCAACGAAAAGGCGCGAGCATTTGCCGCCAAAACCATGGATGAGGTCCGCGCTGTCACGGGATTTGATTTTTAACACCGACCGCAATCCCGCGCCTTGACGCGAGCGGGACACGGTTAAAGACAACGCACGGCAACCGGACCCAATCCGTGCCCGTTTGATCAGGACGATGAAAACACGTTGTATTTGGAGACAGAACGAACAGACCAACGCCCCGTAGACGAAGCCCCCCTCCTCCCATGCCAGTTAACGGACAGAGAAGGGAAAAGGGGAATGGGGCAGACAACCAGGGAGTAAACCTATGCCCGCTGAAAAAGGAAACACGGTAAAAGTCCACTATAACGGCACACTCAAAGAAGACGGCAGTCAGTTCGATTCGAGCAAGGGCCGCGAACCGTTGGAGTTCACAATGGGCGAAGGCATGGTTATCGCCGGTTTTGAACGCGCAGTCCTCGGCAAGTCGGTCGGCGATTCCGTTTCTGTAGAAATCCCGCCCGAAGAGGGATACGGCATCCCCAACGACGAGCTGGTCTTTCAGGTCCGCAAAGACCAGATTCCACCCAACGTCGAACTGGAAGAAGGGATTATGCTGGAAATCAAAACAGAAACCGGCCAACCCGCCTATGTTCGCGTGACCGATTTCGACGAAGAAATGGTCACGCTGGACGGCAATCATCCCCTGGCAGGCAAAACCCTGTGCTTTGATATCGAGATTGTGGCAATAGACTGACCCGGCCAGGGAGGATAAGAACATTCGGGCGTTGCGGCTTCTTCGTCAGAATATGCGACAAACTGAGCCAGTTAGCGAAGAGAAAACACCCCGCCCGTACTGTTTCCGCACCGGGCTGTTTGAAAATCGGCCACCCGGCCTGTTACACCTTGATATCCAGCCCGGTAAAGGCGGCCAGTCCGTAGCCCCGCAAGGAACTGCCGCCACTGAACCATGTCCGGGGGTCTGTATTGTCTTCAAACCACCAGGCCATGGTCTGTTGCTGGATACTGCGTTTCATATCGACTGGCGAGAGGGTTGACCGGGATGTGCTGGTCAACTTCCCAAGCTGGATAATCTTCTGAAATTCTTCCACTTTGTCAGGATTATCTTCAAAGTATTTATCAATGACCTTTTTGTCGGGATGGCCGTCCTGCACCACAACCTTGCCAGTGGCGGCGTCCCAGGTCAGGGGATATTTTGCGTTCGGATCAACACCGAGTTTTTCCAAATCAGCCTTGACCTGCGTATCCCACGTTTCTTCCAACGAGTTCCGATAGTCATCCACATCACGAAAGGACAACTTACCATCGGCACCTTTGGGTACGTCGGCAAGAACCTCTTCAATCCCCTTTCTGATACTGGTTTTCCAGTTCACCCCGCTCTCTTGAGCCGCAGCATGGCCGGTCTCCCCGCTCTTCTCGCCACTCAACTGTTGCAATAGTTGTCGGCTTTCCGCATAGGCATTCGTTCCCAGTCCTGAAATAGGCATATTCCCTTACCTTTTTAGAGTGTACCTTGATCTTTTTCCCTACAGGCCCAAAGAGCAACTGAGAGACCCTTTTGGCCCATCTGCAATCATGCGGCTGACTGTCGCTGGCGGTCCGTGCAAACCAGCCGGTCAATCTCACGGACTTTTTTCAGGATGCTCTTACAAATGCGTTTGAACTCCGGGAAGTCCTTTGTTTCGTATGCGTATTTGGCACGGGTCAATCCCGCCAGATCAATGGTTTCATTAAACAGATACGGCATATAGAGCGGATCCTGCTTGATGAATATTTCCACTTGATTGACTGTTTGATGAATTTCCTCTTGATTGGCCTTAAGGTTCCGAAACAATTTGCCAAGGCGTTTTTCCGCGTTGCGAAGAGACGTCGCCCACATGGGACCACGCGCCTCAAGCAACATTGCCTCTCCCTTGTCACGACAGGCCAGCAATGCCGCAACAAAACGATCCACACTGCCGGGAGCCGAAGCGAGAACGCCTTTCCTGTACGCGGTCTCCACATCAATGGCCTTGGTACCGTGAATTTCAGCACCACCGCCATAAATGTTATACACAGGGAATGAAGATTGGCGCAGATCGTCCTCCAACTCCCGTTTGGCAGCCATGTATTGAATGGTGGTCAAAATTTCCTCACCGTCCATATTGGTGGTATGCTGATGGTAGCTTCGCAACTGCATGTCCGTCACATGACTATGGTGCCCAGCCGAGTGGGACTGATTGTTGATCCACGCATAATCCTGCCCCACCATGACCAGATGACTGACCCCGGCCCAACGCAGGAAACGGGACATGGTAACGGAAACATTGCCGCCCGCATCCAGCACCAAATCACGCTCCTTCATGATCACCGTTCCCATGCCGCCCACGGTCCACAGCGGCAATGTCGGGCCGGTATACCGTTTGACGGCCTCAGGATTGACCTTGGTGGAATAGATGAGCGGGATATCCCGGACAAAATCCGGGTCCAGTCGTTGAAAAATGTCGAGCATGGATTTGTCGTAATCAATAGCCATGCACAAATGGGGTTTGATCCCCAACTTCTGCAAGACCGGCACGGTCTGCAAGGCGCAGACACGAAGGACATGACTTTGGTTCTTGAGCAGTTCGACCCCATGGGTTTCCAGGGACGGACCCGCACCGATGATGACGGCACCGACACCGGCAGCCTTGCCTTCAAGGCTTTTGAGCGCACCATCTTTCTGCGCCTGCCTGAAATTGCTGATCTCATTTTTGACCATGACATCCTGCCGAAACCGCAACGTGGACAATTCCAAAGAAAAGTTTTCCATTTTTTCCTTAATAATCCTGGTCCACCGTGCATATTCAGGGCCAAGCTGCTGGCTCGCCATATCTCCCTTTAAATGAAGCTGTCCGTAAATGAATTGCAGATCAAGATTCTTGATAACCTCATAAATATAGTCCTGATCCGGGAACAGGATATGAAACTTCTTCGCCTCGAAAAACGGCCTGTAATCGGTCTGGCCAAGACAAGCGAGCAGCATTTCCGCACGCGGCTCCACCAGCATGACCTTATGGGAGTCCGGTGTGTTGGCAAGCACATGATTCACGCCATACCCCAGACCGGAACCGACAATAAACGTGGCCGATGTCGCGCATTTTTCATCCGGTATCCACGAAGCATACAACCCGTCGGGCGGGACTGCCTCAAACATCCCCTTCCCGTCTTCCATACGCCAATCATGGATGCCGTAGACATTGATAAAAAGATTGTTCAGTAATGCCTCTTCTTTGAACTCCTGTGCGGAAAGCCACTGATACACAGGGTTTCCCGTACGTTGAAGATACTCGATATTGTCCTGCAAAAACGGATACGCGGTCATGCCTGTTCCTCTTGTAAATACTGTTGGTATTGTCGCTCACATTGCTTTCCCATTCTCAAATGCATGTTACGTGCCAGTTGCACAGACCCGTTTTTTGACCTATTGTATGGAAGTTATAAATTACTACTTTGCCCGTTATTTCAGGGAAATGTCATGAATACCGATCTCCTTGCCTTCATCGGCAACACGCCGCTGGTTGAAATACGTCATCTCAACCCGAATCCGAACGTCAAGATTTTGGCGAAAATCGAAGCCCACAATCCGGGCGGCTCCATTAAGGACCGGGTTGCCGCTGCCATGATTTCCGTAGCTGAGGCGTCAGGCGAACTGACCAAAGACAAAATTATCATTGAGGCCACATCCGGCAATACCGGCGTGGGCCTTGCCATGGTGGCCGCCATCAAGGGCTATCGCATCAAACTGCTCATGCCGGAAACCGCCAGCGAAGAGCGCAAGATGACGATGGCCGCCTATGGTGCACAACTGGAGTTGACTCCCGGCCATCTGGCAACGGACGGAGCCATTGAACGGGCCTACCGATACGTACGGGAAGAGCCGGAAAAGTATGTGCTCATGGACCAATACAACAACCCCGCCTCCATCAACGCCCACTACAACGGCACGGGACGTGAAATATGGGAACAGACCGACGGCACGGTCACGCACTGCGTCATGACCCTCGGCACTTCCGGCACGGCCATGGGCGTTGCCAAAAGGCTGCACGAAGAAGGCAATGTCCACGTTGCGGCAGTGGAACCCTACGCCGGCCATCGGATTCAAGGACTCAAGAACATGCTGGAATCCTATCCGCCCGGTATCTACGACAAGTCCCTTCTGGACGAGATTTTACATGTGGATGATGAGACCGCCTTTGAAACATGCCGACTGCTGGCACGCACCGAAGGTCTTTTCACGGGCATGAGTTCCGGTGCCGCCATGGGGGGCGCACTCCAATTGGCTGAACGGCTCAGTTCCGGAACCATTGTCGTGATCTTTCCAGACAGTGGGGAACGCTATCTTTCCACGCATCTCTACCGACAACAGGCAGGAAGCGGACTCACCGTCTTCGACATGGCCTCAGGAACGGACAAGCATCTGGACACCACCGCAGGCCTTGGCCTCTACACCATGGGGCCGAGTCTTGACAATCCAGACGGGCTTGATGCATGGCGGCGTGTCATCCTCCTCGATATTTTCACCCGCTATCTGGCTGTCCGAGAAATCAAAACCACGCAAGCCGTCGGCCTGACCGACATGGATGACCGAACACTCGCCGCTGCGCGGGCGCACAACATCCCCCGCAACACCTTTGCCGACAAACGCAAGGCCGACATCCTCGCCCGTGCCCAACAACTGGGCGTGAGCGACACGGTTGTCTTCTCCCTTTCATCAACGGGCAACGAAACAGCCCTTGCCCTATGCACCAATTTGCTCAACAAAGGGCTGGCATACGAAAAACTGCGGTCCGTTTATTTCGACGTTTTCCGCGACAAGCGATACGGCGAAATAGGCACAGTTGACATGGATAAGGTGTCCGGCGGCAGAACCGTTGACCTCGATACCTACGTCAAAGACAACCCCCTCGATTTCACCCTTCTCAAACGGGCTTCCCTCCTCGACCTCAAACAGGGCGAAGTACTGGAAACCCAATGGGGCAATGTCCGTCCAAGCTGGTTTTTGCAACACGCTGCCACGGCTCTGGAAGCCCTGCCGCGCACGGATATCATGATCGGCAGTGAAAAACACCGCTTCCCGCACCTTGAAAACCTGCGGGCCATCTGGTCCACGACCGGACGCGAAGTTCAGGCGTGGATAGTCAGTCAACAGGCCGCCGACAACGCGGCAAACGCCACCCTTGAAACCATAGCCCACACATTGGGAGGCTTCCACGCCACCCGTTTCTGGCTTCTCTCCGTTGCCAACCGAAAACCACTTTGCGCCAGCCCCCAAACCCTGTCCATGTGGGCGCGCAACTGGCAAAAGGTCCAGGAATGTGCCGCACTCCTCACCCTTGCCGCCACGACCCAAGGCGACTCCATATCCTCCAAAGTCGAACAGGCCGTCTTTGACCTCAAGGCCGGGTTCAAAAACGCGCTGGACGAAGACCTCGCCCTGCACCATTTCTGGCCGGTGTTGTTCAAATTCATCAAACACATCAACACCTGGGCCGCCCATGATACCCTCAACGGTGCATCTGCCCGCCTCTGCCTCAAAGAACTCAATGCCGTCGACACCATCCTCGGCATTGTGGACCGGACACACATGCCTATCCCCCTCTCCGACCTGCCCCAAGCAGTCCAGGAGATGCTCGCCGACCGCCAAAAAGCCCGTGACGCCAAGGACTATAAGACCTCCGACACCCTCCGGGCCGCCATCGCCAAAGCCGGATACCACCTCAAAGATACCAGCAACAACATTCCTTTGGTGTTCAGGGAGAGATAGAAAAAAATCAGGACTTGAAACCGCCTTCGGCGGGATTGTCAGGTGATTTCGCCTCCGGCGGCTTAAGGGCTATAACCCTTAAGAATCCCACCCTTGCCTGCGGCAAAAAACTACTTGCGCCAAAGGCGCAGATGGGGATTCAAAAGGGGCCTCGCTCCTTTTGCGGGTGCAGGGCAGCGCCCTGCTTGTTCGTTCTTTATCCGCCCGAATGGGCGGTCTTCACCGCCTTCGGCGGGATAGTCAGGTGATTTCGCCTCCGGCGGCTTAAGGGCTATAACCCTTAAGAATCCCAAGTTGCAGTTGTGTGCGTCAAGTTCAGCAATTTCGTCTTGGCATGTGAGTCGTTCCCCAGGGGGCGCGCCCCCTGGGGAACGGTTTTACGCTACTAATTCCAA
>PDWI01007419.1_pt1 | contig 13973 bp, 11 predicted proteins | sample 1430891 | NCBI WGS metagenome assembly PDWI01 (sample SAMN01162508, study PRJNA174530) | Oral metagenome, whole genome shotgun sequencing project. | biome: Marine environment; feature: Marine mammal; material: Swab sample of the gingival sulcus; isolation source: swab sample of gingival sulcus...
GCCGCAATAAATCGCTACAATAAAACAGCTGCGCATTTTGAAGCATTAAAGAGAATTGATACAAAAGAATACCCAGTTGCCGCCATTAGAGAAACTCTTTTAAATACGCTCGTTCACCGCGATTACAGCTATAACGCCAGTACCCTGATTAGCATTTATGAAAATAGAATCGAATTTTTAAGTGTTGGCGGGCTGGTAAAAGGCATTACTAAAGATGATATCATGCTAGGGATATCAATTGCTAGAAATGCCAATTTAGCTAATATTTTTTATCGCCTAGAGTACATTGAAGCCTATGGCACTGGCATTGGCAAAATAATGGAAAGTTATAAAGATAGCAATTTAAAACCCACGATTGAAATAACCAATAACGCCTTTAAAGTAACGCTACCGAGTTTATTAAGCATTTCAAACGATGAGCCTAAAATACATCTTTCTGAAAAAGAAAAACAGCTCATAGCGATGCTTTCTAATGATGAAGCCATTAAGAGAAAAGATATTGAAAAGGCATTAAATATTTCTCAATCTATGGCAGTTAAGCTATTAAAAAACTTGCTTGACCTCAATATTATTAAAAAATATGGCAAAGGGAAAAATATATATTATAAATTAGATAACTAATGTAACTGTTCAATCGCAATGCGTAACACCATATCATCTTGACAAAAACATGAGTGAAGTTTAAAGAGCTCAATTTTAAAACCCGAGATTTTTCTGCTCCGATCAAAATAATAGGTGATTGATTTTTTGCTTAAATAATCGCTTATCTAAATAGATGCCTGCTTACTACTAATTCATAAAATTAAAAATAATTGAATATATACAGTGAAATGGCGCTGACGCGCTGTGAAATATTGCGACGCAAATCGAGTAGGAGCTAACCAGTAAACCGACTGACTTCTTCGCTATCCATTTCGGTACGTTGAGCTTTCTCAATGCCCATAGCGCTTTTTCGACGTCTTCCACTGTTTCCAGATGACGATTCGCAAAAATGAGATTTTTTGTCCGAAATGACATCGCTGAAAAAGTAAACCTAATAGGTTTTTTATAAGGGTATTGAAGAAATGGTTAAAAACCATTATAATTATTCTGAAGTAATCATAACTAAGAAAAGGAGTTAAAACATGAAGAAAAAAATTGTAGCTTTACTGATGGTTTGTAGCTTAGTGATTGGCATTTTTGTCGGTGGCGCTTTTGCAGATAGCGTAAACGAAAAGATTTCAGCACTGCTAAATAAAACAATTAAAATTAATTACAATGGCGAAACACAAACATTTAAAGATGCCAACGATGTCGTCGTATACCCGATATCTTACAATGGCACAACCTATCTTCCTGTTAGAGCGGTCAGCGGGCTCGTCGGACTACCCGTTGCATGGGACGGCGCAACCAACACTGTAATGCTAGGTAGCGTTAATAAACAGGACAATGTAAGTTTATTTGATAGAAATCACGAAGGACCAGAACGCGGCTCACAAAATTATAAAATAATTGATACTGATGAACTAAAGTTTGAAGGCAGTGATGCAATGCAAGAATTTGACAATGGTTTAATCTATGAAACGAAATATGACCCTGATTATGAAGATTTAATAATATATGATGTCAGCGGGTTTGATTCTCTAAGTTTCACACTAGGAGCGAAGAAAAACGATGCTAAACTTTTTGTGTTTAATCAGGATAAAGAAGTTATTGGAAAAATTGAAATAAAAAAAGATCAACTTTTATCTAAAACGATTAAGCTTCATGGCGCTACTAAAATAGGGCTTGGTGCCGACTGTCACAGCTTAGCAAACAGCGCCAAGGTATTTATATACGAACCCGTTTTAAAACTAGCTGAATAGTAAATATTAAAAATAAAAGTAGTCTTTAATTATAGAGTAGCTTAGGTAACGAATACCTATACTACTCTGTTTTTTTACAGAAATACTAAAAACTAGAATGGGTAAAGCGACCAAATCATAATCATTGGCAATTTTTCACTTTTGAAGTATAATAAAATAGCGAAATAAATATTATTCGCTTTAGCGCAAAAAATAAATGATTTATCATACGGAGGTTATTATGGCTTGTACTACCATTCTCGTTGGCAAAGATGCCAGTTATGACGGTTCGACTATTGTGGCGCGCAATGAAGATTCGCCATCGACTGAGTTTATGCCCAAAAAATTTATTGTCGTTAAACCCAAAGACCAACCCAAAACATACAAATCAGTTGTTTCACATGCCGAAATTGAACTAAAAGATAAGCCAATGCAGTATACTTGCATGCCAAATGGCGTCGACTATGAAGGCATTTGGGGCTGCTGCGGCGTCAATCAACTTAATATTTCGATGTCGGCAACTGAAACCATTACGTCTAATGAACGCGTTTTAGCGGCTGACCCACTGGTTAAATTAATTAAAGCAAAGGGCAAAAAAGGCGATAAAAACTACGTGCCTGAAACGCCCGGTGGCATTGGTGAAGAAGACTTTGTCACACTGGTTTTACCCTATATTAAGTCGGCACGCGACGGCGTACTACGACTGGGTGCACTTTTAGAACAGGTCGGCACTTACGAAATGAACGGCATTGCCTTTCAAGATGAAAATGAAATTTGGTGGCTAGAAACCATCGGTGGTCACCATTGGATTGCCAAGCGCGTACCCGATGACTGTTATGTGGTAATGCCCAACCAATTTGGCATCGACTACTTTGATTTAGATGACGCCTTTGGCGAACAAAACGAACACCTTTGTTCAGCTGATTTAAGAGAATTTATTGCTGACAACCATTTAGATTTAGCACTTGACGAACCGTTTAACGCTAGATATGCCTTTGGTAGCAATGCTGATTCAGACCATACTTATAACACGCCACGCGCTTGGGTTATTCAGCGTTACCTAAACCCCCATACCAATTTTTGGGACGGCATTGACGCCGACTTTAGGCCCGATTCTGACAATATCCCTTGGATGCGCGTACCTGACAGAAAAATCACGATTGAAGATGTCAAATATGTGTTGTCAATGCACTATCAGGGTACACCCTATGACCCCTATTTGCAAAAGGGCGACTTGTCACAGCGTGGTATGTTCCGCCCGATTGGCATTAACCGCAACAACGTATTAGGCTGCGTTCAAATAAGGCCCTATCTGCCAGAACCACTTAAGAGCATTCAGTGGGTTGCCTATGGTTCTAATATTTTCAACGCATTAGTGCCCTTTTATGCCAATATTAACAAAACGCCTGATTATGTGGCAAATACAACAGGTCAGGTGACGACTGAAAACTTTTATTGGGCAAATCGCTTAGTTGCTGTGATGGCTGACGCGCATTACAATGCTTGCGCTTCACATATTGAACGCTATCAATTAGCAGTGCAAACCGCAGGGCGGGCAATTATTAAAAAATACGACAAGCAGTTTAATGCCAAAGCAAAAGCTAAAAAGCTATGCGAAACTGCCAATCAAGAAATTGCCGAAATGATCAAAAGAGAAACTGACGATTTGCTCGATAAGGTGTTATTTACGTCAAGTATGCAAATGAAGTGTAATTTTGCCCGTTCTGACGCTTAATCGATATTAGCCCCTGACGGCTACCATATTCGCATAACAGATTAAGACAAAGAATATTTTGCAAATAATTAGCCCTTAGTAAACATAAGGGCTAATTATATAATAATTTTAAAAATCAATCGGGTGTCCGATACAAATCACTCTTGTGTAAAAAGATATGTAGGATAATAGTTAGCGTATTCAGGCAATCCTTTTAGTTTGATATAGTAATCTCGATTTGACTGATTACTATCTAGTTTTACAATTTCATCATATTTTATCTTTGACTCAGGCTGAAATAAAATCATCAAACGCGTCCCTTTCGAAAATTCTAGATAAGCATTATCATTAATTCTTGAGAAAAATTTTAATTTTTCATTGTTTGCAACTAAATTTTTCGCTTTAAAATATTCAGAAATTCTATCTAGCTCAGTTTGATCATATAATTGCACTGAAAAATCAGCCGGATTGACAGCTGGAAGTACACTCAAATTGTGATTATCAATACTTACTATATCTTTTATTACTGCATTTAAATCTATAGTATCTTGATATTCTAGTTTACTTTCCCAAATACCTTCCTTCGTCTTTTGCAAGTAGCTATATTGAATGCTTTGGTAGTTATTTTCAGGAGACCAAATCGCAAATGCATTTTTTCCATCACCAGATAAATATCTAAAATATACACCCTCTACTTCATCATTATTACTAATAATCAGATCTTTTAGTTGCTGCCTATCTACATCTCCATCAGCCAAAAGTACTGCCTCGCCTAAAGATGATTCTTTATAATTCACTTTTTGTAAAAAGCTTTGCTTATCACTTGTCGTCATCAATTCACTAAAGCCATCTTCAGCATTATAAGTGGCATAATGAAACGCTCCAGCTAATTCTTCACCTAGACAAATACCATTATCGACAGCGTATAGTTGATCGGCATTAATATCCTTAACGTTCAAATCTTTTAAACTTAGGTATTTCTGCATAGCGACTGAATATGGCCTTCCATTCGATGCGGCGATATACATTGGCAAGCCTTTCTCAGCGTGAATATTTTCTATTGATTCACCAATAAGCGAAATTTCACTAGTAAGTTTTTCATATAATTCTGCTTTTAAAGTTTCATTACTAACCGTTGTTGTAGGCGGCTCGGTCGTAACCGTTTCACTTTCTATCGCTACAGTTGTATTGGTGTCAGCTTCTGTATAAGTATTATTTTTGTTAATGCTTCTAATCGCAAACAGGCCGACCGCAACTACTATCAACAATAGGCCAATCAATAAAGCAATTCTTTTCCACTTTGGTTTTTTAGATGTTTTCTCAAATTCATCATAAACAATATGAGAATCAACATGATTAGTAGCTGTATCGCCAACCGCTGCCTCTTTTTCTTCAGATACTAATAGCGCTTCGTTTTCATCTGGTAACGCAACCGTCTTCGACCAATAATCAACTATTTCTGTTTCAGCAGATTCTTCTGCATGATGCGCTATGTTTTTTTCATATTCATCTACTTGGCTAAGTAAATTAGAGGCATCTACAACATCGTCAACTTCAATTAACGACCGATAACACTTTTCGCAAAAGTCACCTGCTTGATATATTATATTACATTTTTCGCATTTTAAAGCCATTATAGACACCTCACTCTATTCTGTCGCCTCTTCTAAATCAACTAATAAATCAGACGCGTTCTGATAACGCTGCAATGGTTCTTTCATCACACAACGTCTAATAACTTTAACAACTTTTATTTCTAAATTCAATTTTCTATCATAAGTACTTTCACTATCAATTATACTAATAATATTACAATAAACAGCTTCACCAATCAAGGCTAACATCAGTTTCCCTAGTGAATAAATATCAGAAGAATAGTGCACAATATCCCCAGTCATTAACTCTGGTGCGGCAAATTCCTCTGTTAATATTTTTTTTGCAACTACCCCTTCATAACAGGCACTGCCAAAATCTATTAGCCACAATTTCTGATTTTTATCTAAAAGCACATTAGAAGGCTTTACATCGCAGTGCACAATATTTTTTGTGTGAATATAGCGCAACACGCCAGCGAGCTGACAAAACCACTGATAAGCTGTACTTATATCTATACAACCATTTCGTTGCAAATAGATATCTAGGTTTTCACCATCAATATACGGCAACAACATACAAGCTCTATTGTTCTCATAATCAGCATAGAAAAACTTAACTTTAGGCAATGAAACGCAATCTAAGCTATTTAATATCTTCACTTCCTGATAGTTCTTTACTTCATCAGATGATGTTAAATGAATAACCTTAAATACATATTTAGCGCCTGTCTCGTTATCAACAACCAAATAGACTTTACTGATATTACCATGAGAAATGCGTTGTACCACTTCATATTTATCTGTTAACAACATCAAAATCACCTAAAATAGTATTAAAGCAACTATTCACTTGGCTTATCATCACCTATTCTTTGATAGTACAAAGACATGCCATTTGCCGTATGATATAATCTGCCTTCATCATCAATTGAACAGACAACGCTAGCAGATAAATTACTTATCACAACCTTGCCATCTTTTTCTTCCCAAACGCCTTCAACAACCTCGCCAAAAACTGTTTGAATCGCTGTGCCATCTTTTTTTAGTAGCAATGTATTGACACCTTGATAAGAAAACCCTAAAAATTCTGTTTGAATTGTGCCGTCGCCCGCATCAATGCCAATTGACTCCCAATAGCCAGCCACTTTAGGACTACCACCACCACATCCTACAAACACAGCAGACACAATGAGTGCCAAAACTAAAATAACTATTACCTTGTTATTTTTCATGTGATCTTTATATACTGACATCATTCAGTATATGCTCCTTTCTTTATCATCCACTACATTCCTAACACTACAACGTACTGACTACAACAAAAAAGACAAACCCAAACAGCACTATCGGTGCAAAAGGAAGCCCCGTCTTTCGATTTGCCTTTTTAAGTAAAATAAGCAAAAGCCCCAAAATAGAACTAAATACTAATGAAAGCAATAAAATTGATAACATATATTGGTAAGACAATATCAACGTCATCATGACAACAATAAAAATATCGCCATACCCAAACATACCTTTTGTAAATCTACCAACTACTAAAAGAAAAACTACAATTGCCATCGTTATTAAAAAGTCAATTAGAATAAAATTATTAATCGTAAAAAATGTATTAATTAAAAAAATAACTGGTGCAACAATAAAATATTCTATCGGTATCAAGCGACGCGATATATCTAACATACTGCTAATGACTAATAAAAATAATACAATCAAATAATTAATCACATTAATTAAGTCATATGTACTATTTACGATAAACATGCCAACTAAAATATTGATTATTACACTTATTATTAAAAGCTTCTTATTCTCATATTTTTCAACTTTACTAAAGGCCAATATAAATAGCGTTGTTAAGATAAGTAATAAAAATTTTGTAATTTGCATAATCTCCTCTTATAAAGTAAAAAATAATGGCAACTTTAATATATTGAATACAACAACACTGATAATATAACCCACAAAAATAGAATACCCCAGCTTAAACGTCTTATCTTTTGTCTTTACTACATACCTCGTGTATAAAATATTCCTAAAAGACGTAACTAATTCTTTAACTTTACCTTTATTAACGACAAACAATATGATCCCGTGTAAAAAGCCGACAAAAAATATTATAACCATATAATTTATGATTAATTCAACACCCAATAAACTGCCTAATGCCATTAGCAATTTAATATCGCCAGCACCAAGTCCACCTATTTTCCAAAATATAAACAACAAAACGAAAGGTACCAGAATCCCCAATAAGCTATCTTTTAATTGCCCTGTAAACAAGGCAAATAGAATGCCAATGATCATAAAAGAAAACGTATAACTATTTTTAATTTTGCCAGTTTTATTATCTGAAACCAAAGCCAAACTACACAACACAAATCCCATAGCAAGAACTAAAAATTGCATATTATTCACCAATCATATTAAAATAATCCTGCAACTTATTGATATCAAACAGTTCAGCCCCAGAAGTGTCATATTCTTTTTTAGCTATTTTTTTATTCTCTAAACTGGCTTCCAGTTCTACTTCTATCGCATCACCATCATCTGCCTTCACAATTAAATATCTAACCTTATCTTCATTTGATAAAAATATTTTCAAATTATAACGAATGTTCTCGATAGAAAAATTAGTACTATATTTTCTTAGCCTTGTATTACTGCCATTAATTTCAACGCGCTCTATTCCCTGATACGAAATATTTTTCAATAAAGCTTCTAACATTTCTTTATCAATAAATTTGCCTTTTTCAATATTTTGATAAAATGATTTCTTTAAAATATTATCTTCTCTAAAATAAATGCTATCCTGCCTAATCAATGCGTCTACTGAAACAAGTTCTTGCGAAAAAGAATTAGAATAGACAGCCAATTTTGCATCGGCTTCTTCTAAATCTTTAAAATATACAAGCTCACCAATTATCTCAGCATCATCTAATAGCATGTTGACAAAAGTTAAGTTACTATTATTCATATTTTTTAATTGCATTGATACCTTAATATTGCTTGCCAAAGGTAATTCACTATTAATACTATTATTAGCAGCATACATGATTGCTTTGTCTGCTGGCAAAAAGGCAGCAACACTTCCAACATATGAAAAAACCACAAATCCAGACAACACAACTGTCATCACGGAAATCAATATCACTTTAGTTTTATACTTTTTTACAAATTGCTTCATCAGCATCAACAATCCTACTTTAAGTCGTCCACTCGATAAGGCCTTAAAAACATTAAACTGCTATTTTAAACACAGCATTTATATTTGCAAATCTTATTTCGTCTCCATCTTTTAACTCACATTTCTGTTCAGATCTTAAAGCAATATCATTTAGATATGTCTTATTAAAAGAACCTCTATCAGCGATAAAATACTTGTCATCTTTTTTCTCAATATAAGCATGTACTCTAGAAACATGTTTTTTAAGAATAATAATATCGTTATCGTCTCTTCTACCTATTTTAGTATAATTTTTGGTTATATCATACTTTTCTTGCGATGAATCCTTATCTAAGAGAATATAGGCAAGAAATTCTTCTGTAGCGGTATGCTCCTCAATTAAATTGGCAACTGCTTCTGATTCAACAACTACAGCCTCTGGCACAGAAACACTGCTTTTCTCACTCTCTGGCACAGAAACACTGCTTTTCTCACTCTCTGGCACAGAAACACTGCTTTTCTCACTGACACTTTTCTCACTGACTTTTTCGGTACTGACATGATCTAATTTATTGCTCTCAGCGCTACGACTATCTTTAATTTTATTTTTCTTAAGTGATTGCTTCTTAGCATTTAGTTTGTTAAAGCCGCCTTCTTTTTTAGTGCCCATCTTTTCTTTAAAATTGCCAATTTTATTATTAATACGCTCTACAAAACTAGACGTATCTTTCACGGGAACATATACTTCATTAAAGATGCTCTTATTTTCTATAGAAAACTTATATAAGCAATACTCTACGAGCAAGCCTACAATAAAAATACTACCAACAAATCTGACTACACTAAAACTACCCTCAGTCGAATCTTCAAAAATACCCATCTTATTAAACAAAAAGAGCAAGACAACTAAAATAACCTGAAAGATTGCAGCGGTTAGTAAAAATTCCTTTTTTAATTTTTTAGACAAAACTTGTTTACCAGGTATATTTGTATTAGATACATATTTTTTTTCTTGACTCGCATCTAGAACAGGTTCCCTACCTAATAGCTTGTTTTCCCAAAGTATAATCTGTTTATATAAGTGTCTAAAGTCACCCTCATCATTATTTAAATACTTCGTTATATTAGACTGTAATGTGACCGCATGACTGCAATTGTTAATATAAGGCTTCGTAGATTCTATCAAACTAGCAAGTCTTTTCTTTGCCCCATCTGAATAATACGACTTGATAAAAGGCGCATATACAAATTTTAATTTTGTTGTATTTCTATCTATGAAAATTGTATCTAAATCTAAAACAATATTATCTTGACTAACAAAAAGGTATTTCGTACCAATTAATAAAATCTTTACCACTTGCTTAACGATATCAGTATATTTTTCAAACTGAACTTCCTCATTTTCAGTGGAAAGCGTTTGTAGATATTCTTTTAGTGAAATAAAATTTTGAACTTCATACGTTAAATACATGTTTGAATTAAAACTGTATTCTCTGACAGGAACAAATTCAACTTTTTCTTGAATACCCAATAATTGATTCTCATCAATCGTATAATCAACTTCAGATAGATTAATTCTAATTTCACCATTTTTTACAGCAAACATATTTTTCACTATAACACCTATCTTTCTTTTCTTACTTTCTAAATCCACCTTAAAAATGACTAATTAATTTATATCTCTTCTACACTATACTTTTATTTAAGTTAAACTACTTTTTTACGCCTAAAATCAAGCAAGCAGTACTTTAAAACTGCAGCGCACAATAAGGGTGCATCTGCTTGATTATACCATTTATTTGCCGCCGCTTCAATTTTTTCTTTAGGGTTTATTCCAGATATTTTACAATATCTATTTTCTTACTTTATCACTGAAAAAGCCTTCACGACGATAATTAATTTACCAACATTAATTACGTTCATAAAAGGCTTTTTAATTGCTAAAAGCGTTTGTTACACTACCTATACGCTATTATTCATCTTCAACTTTAATTAATTTACCAGCCTTTGAATAATCGCCATATTCATGATCTTCAATATCTGGTCCAAATGGTTTAAGTTCTAGCATTTTATCTGCATAGGTTGCGATCCAGCCACCTCTATCTTCTTCAACAAAATTATACTTATCCCATTCTGCTTTGTTAATCGTTTGGTCTATACTAAATATAGCTATTTCACCCTTATCACTAAAGAACCACTTGCCCTTTTCTTTATCATAGACCATATTGGCTGTGGTAATTTTAGTTATTTCGTGATAAAGATCGCTAATCGCTGCATCTGTTGATCGATACATCATAATTTTTTCACCATTGTCATCAGTTATAAATGCCCTTTGTAAATAGACGACTTGGGTGCGATAGGTTTCTTTACCGTACTTTTCGGTAAAGGGCTGAATTGGAAGCAGCAGCTCCATACCGGCAAGTTCGTAGATGGTTTTATTGCGGTTTTGAGATTTAATGACAGTTTTTAAATGACTATTCCTACTCCATTTGTCTGCTTCACTCATATCTTCTGTTTCAAGAAAAACAATTTCTTCTAACTTTTCGCGGTCTTCTGCCATGACCACATCATAGTACTCTTGTAGGGCTTGAAAAATTGCCGCCTCATCATTAACTTCAGCTGGTATATCACTACTTGCTGTATTTGTGTTTGGTGCTGCTGTGGTTGCCTTTGTTTCAGTGCTGGCTTGGGCATTTGAAACTGTTGTGCTGCCTTCATTACCACTGTCGGTTGTGTCAGATTGTGTGCCGCAACCGGCTGTCAGCAGCATCATTGCTAAAATAAGTGTGATTACTTTTTTCATGGTGTGCTCCTTTACTCTTTAATAACCTTTAAGTGTCTTTAGTTTTAGCTTAAATTTGCCGTTTTCATACTTTGCATAATCATCATCTGATAAAAGCGTGCGCAGCTGTGGAATAAAGACATAGCCAACTTCAACCTCTGCCTCAAGCCGATTGGCGATATTATAGGTGCTAATATCAATATCACCTTTACCACTTGCCATCAGCTGTAATTGGATAATATCCATTAAACGGGGCAGTTTCGCTTCATCGCCAGTGGCAAACAATAATAAGCTGAGATAGTCTTCATATTTTAGCTTAAATTTACTTGCCAGCGATGAGCCGATTGCGCCACCGCTGCCATCAGGTAAGCTCATATTACCCTCAACGGCTGTTATGCCTTTGTTGAGTTTAACCAAGCTCTTTTGCTTTAAAGCATCAACCTTGGCCTCAATCGCGTTCATTGCGGCAAGCTCACATTTGTCTGCGGCCTTATCTAGCTCGTTTTTTATTATGCCCTCGACTTCAGTGATATACTGATTCGCTTGGGTTGTAAAATAAGTAGTGACGATATCGATTGTATCTTCTAGCTCATCTGATATATCATTTCTTAAGCCTATAATTCTAATGTCAGTAAAAGTTATCAATACCTCATCTGGTGGTCTGTTCACTTCAATTAGTTTGATAACCCCATCAGATGTCATACCGCCCTTTTCTGAAAGCGCAGCGTCAAATGCCTGTAGTGCTGTATAACCCGCCACTTTTTTAGCATCAAACTCGCCATCTGTTAGATAGGCCGGCATATTGTCTGGTTCTGTACCCCTTGCCTTGGCCTCAGCGATGTTTTCTTCTAACCGCTGTTTGGTAATGGCGTATTCTTTGCGCGTGTTAAGATAGTTGATAATATAGGTATCGAGTGCCGCTGCATAGTCATCTACACCACCTAAAATATAGTCTTTAGCGTCTTCAACCGTCTGTTTGATTAATGCTTTGGATCCGCCTGAAACCGTATCAATTAGAGACTCTATATTCTCTTTAATTTTTTTTGATAATTCACCCAACTTTATTTTGGCTTTATCCATCGCCATACCAACGGCGCCACCGACCACTTTTTCGGCAAACTGTTGTGCCTTTGCCGCATTATAGGTTAAGATAAATGAATCAGGTGACTTATAAAATTGTACAGCTCGCCCCGCCTGCAGTAAATAGGCATCTATCGTCGATTCTGATGTTGCCCAGATAAAAATAATTAAAAAGTTTACCACTGGCTGTAAAAATGGCAATGCTGATGTCAATAAGGTCGCGGCGGATGAAGCGAATTCTTTTTCAGGTGAATGCGTCATGATATAAATAAAGTTTGGCATTATCCGCAGTAAGACAATGTCTTGACTGACATTACGGGCGTTGGTATCATCATTGGCATTGCCATACAAAATATATTCGACTTCGTATTCTAAACCTGTTTTAGGTGAAACAGCACCACCTTCTATCTTATCTATTTTAGGCTGAAAATGCAGGTTCATATCTTCTGTGATATTATTTTCTTTTATTACTTCTGCATTCACTCCTTTATTTACCAACAAGTTGTGACGCGCTTGACTGGCCTTTGATTTGCAGATGCCCATAATATACGAATCAACATAGAGCCCTGCGATCGCTGAATTATATTCAAACCCAACAATCTTACTGATCATGGTTGAAATATTACTAAACTTCTGTTTTAAACTCTTTGCTAACCCTAAACCAATTGAAAAGCCACTAGCATCATTATCAGTTGCATCTGTCTTCGCCGCTACACTTAACTTTGTTGTAAATAACTTTTCCCTTTTAGCCGCATCAATGTTGCTTGCGATATACGTCGTGTTATCTAATTTGCCCATCTCTGACAGTATCGTATTTAATGATGAAGATGCATCGGTCTCCTTCATTGCAATTTTATTTTTTGCCGATTCTGCCGCTGATGTATCAACTTTTGTCGGTAACGACCCTGCTTTAGCCTCGCCTGCTTCGACGGTGTTGCCATCTTTATCAACCATCACGGTTTCATCTTGCGTGCCACCGTTACGAAGCGCTGAGTCTTCAAAGTCTTCGGGCCGTTTTTTATCGAGCACGATGTCATTGGTATAGTCCATAAAGGCTAAATCGTCGACAATCGAATCGTCGCATTTTAATTTCTCATCCACTTGTTGATACCAATTTTTTGCCACTTTTTCTATCTTATCTTGCGCGGCTATCGTACTGTAATGATTATAAATAGCGGTCATCTCTGATGATAAATTTATGTAGTTGTCTTGGGGACTAGCGACTGCTTCTGCTAGCTTTGTATAATCATATTCTACTTTTTTAAATTTATTATCATAACTCGCCGGTTTGACACTGTCTTTATAACTTATCGCGTTAAACTTAAAGTCATTGTATGTAACCTAGCATATTCACACCACTACCCAAAAAACGCGGCAACCTTTGGCATATCTGCACCCTAAAAATTTTCACCGTACGCTCGCTCGGTACGCCTCAAATGTTTAGAGCGCAGCTATGCTCAAATCTTATTGCATTTTTCACGCACTGGCGTGAATACGCTAGGTTGAACCATTTTTTTAAATTTATCATCGACCGCCCGAAAGCCCTTGTTTTTGTCAGCCAAAACAAATTATGACGCGCAATATAAGTAAGGCGCTTTCTGCTTAATCTGTCACTGAAAAAGCCTTCACGACGATAATTAATTTGCCAACATTAATTACGTTCATAAAAGGCTTTTTAATTTATAATAGCGTTTGTTAGAGTCCCTAGATATTATTGTTTATTTACCTTCTCATATTTGCCTTCTATGTGCAAATCACTAAAATGACTTTTTTCTAAATCTGTACCAAATGGGTTAAGTTCTAGCATTTTATC
>PDWI01006958.1_pt1 | contig 13972 bp, 10 predicted proteins | sample 1430891 | NCBI WGS metagenome assembly PDWI01 (sample SAMN01162508, study PRJNA174530) | Oral metagenome, whole genome shotgun sequencing project. | biome: Marine environment; feature: Marine mammal; material: Swab sample of the gingival sulcus; isolation source: swab sample of gingival sulcus...
AGCGAATCAGAGAAAATATTAGATACCATTAATCATCTGATGAACATAGCGAAGGATAATAAAAAATTAGTAGAAACGCTTAAGCTAGATAAGGACGTTGTGTTATCGATGCCGTGCGCTCAAGCTACTTTTTGCAGACTTTCTTCTGATGGCAAACTAGATGAAGAAGCAAAACGTGTAAAGGAAATAGTGAGTAAGGCTAGGAATGAGTATAAGCCGATAATTGACGAATTAAATAAACTGGATATAGATCTTGAGGTGGCAGAACATACGAAGAACATAGCTGTAGTTAGTGAATTAGCTCGGCTTGCAAAAGAGTTTTTAGAGCGTTCCTTTAAGACGAGACTGGAGAAAGGCCTACTATCATTTAACGATCTGGAAGCACTGACTAAAAAAGCACTCGAAGAGGAAGAAGTTGCGAAGATATATCAAAACCGATTTGATTATATATTTGTCGATGAGTATCAGGATACCAGCGATATTCAGGAGAATATCATACAGAGAATTTCTCGTGACAACAATCTATTTATGGTCGGTGATATAAAGCAGAGCATCTATAGTTTTAGACAGGCAAACCCAAATATATTTATTGATAAATATAACAGCTTTAAAGAGAGTAAATTATCCGAGAGGATTGATTTAAATAGCAACTTTAGGAGTTCGAAGTTTGTGTTAGATGTTGTCAACGAGATATTTGATGAGCTGATGACAATAGAACATGGTGGTCTTGATTATAAACACGATGCAAGGCTTGAATTTGGCAATCAGTCGCTAAGCCATTTAAAAGATAAACCGCGCATTGTCTTTGTGAAGAAAAACAACGCATCAGCGATAAGAAGAGAGTATGAGTATATCGCTAGTGAAGTAAAAAAACTCGTTGCTTCTGGCAAAAAATACAGTGATATTGTGGTGTTATCAAGAAGTCTTAAATCAAGTGTTGTCGACGCCTCGGAAGTGTTTAGAGCAAACGGCATTCCATTTTATTTTGATTATTCAGAGAGTTATCTCGATTCTCTTGAAGTGGATATCATGCTAAATTATTTAAGACTTATCAATAACTTTAGAAACGATTTGGCATTTTTAAGCTTGGTTCGACTGCCTAGATATGATTTTACCGATAATGAGATATATCAGGTTAGAAAAAGCGATACCGATAGGCCAATTTATGACACATTCTTGTCCTATAATACAGAAGATGAGATCAAAGAGAAAATCGACTTCTTTCTAAATGATATTAAACGATTTAGAAGACTGGAATATGAAAAAAGCTTGGACGAGCTTATTCAGTTCATATACAAAGAGACGGATTTTGAGAAATATGTGTACTTACTTGATAAACCAAAACAAAGGCTTGCCAATATTAGACTGCTCTTTAGCATAGCCAGTGAATACGAATCATCGACTATGGTTGGACTCAGCAACTTCCTCAAATTTATTGAGGGCATAAAGAAAAACAAAAAGGACTTTAGCGGCGCCAATATTATTGGTGATAAAAATGATGTGCTAAGAATAATGAGCATTCACAAGTCGAAAGGTCTTGAGTTTGACACGGTATTTTTAGCAAACTGTGAGAAGAAGTTCAACGAACTGGATTTTAGGTCAAGCTTTATATTTAAAGATAGATATATTGAACTAGACTATATCGATGTCGCTGAGCGAGCGAAAAGAAAGTCTTTTGTTAAAAAACTCGTGTTACAATCACTTAGGAAACATATGCACGAAGAAGAGCTGAGACTTCTTTATGTGGCGCTAACGAGAGCGGTTAACAAACTCTTTATCGTATCGGCAATAGAGTCAGAAGAAGACATCTTCCAGTACGAACCTTCTGATGCCAATAGTTACTTCAAATACATTAGTTTGATGTTTTCAAGGGAGAGCGTAGATACAGAAGTTGTAGATGATATAGAAATCATTGAGGATAACAAGAAGTTTAGCTATACACTAAAGACAATCGATATACCAGAGATTGCCTTTGATGCAACAATAAAAGCAACTAAAAAAAGTGTTACATCAATTATACATGGTGCTTCAAGCACCACTATTAACAAAGATCTTCTTAACAACGAAGCTATGAAAAAGGGTTCTGAGTTCCATAAGATAATGGAGTGGATTCGTTTTGAGGATGATGTAGAGACTGAATTTGACAGGCTAATAGACGTTGGCATAATAAGTAATAAAGATTCTATGGACCTTGTTAATAAGTTATTTAGTTCAAAACTGTACCAAATGATTAAGGATAGTGTTAAAATAGAAAGGGAACTTGAATTTATATACAGACAAGATGAGTTTATTCAAGGTATAATTGATTTAGTAATACACACAAAAGATGGTGTTATAATAGTGGATTATAAGACGGATAAATCTCTGTTAGGTCTGGAAGACTATAAAAGACAGTTAGGTTATTATTCAAAGGCCTATGAAAAGGTTAGGAAAGAGAAAGTAATAGGTAAGTATTTATACTTTGTTCGGTTAGATAATCTATATAAAATCGATTAATTGGAGGGAATATGATTGATAAAAAAATAATAGAGACTATAAGATTTTTGGCGGTAGATCAGGTAAATGCTGCAAACTCAGGGCATCCTGGTATGCCTATGGGTACAGCGAGTATGGCATACGTACTTTGGAAGAACCACTTAAAATTTGCCCCTAAGTCACCAAATTGGGTGGCTAGGGATAGGTTTATACTATCTGGAGGACATGGTTCAGCACTTGAGTATGCACTACTTCACCTGTTCGGTTATGATATGAGCATAGAAGATTTGAAACAATTTAGGCAATTTGGCTCGAAAACTCCAGGGCATCCTGAATATTTAGATGTGCCAGGTGTTGACATGACTACAGGACCTCTAGGGCAAGGACTTGCTTCTGCTGTCGGTTTTGCCATTGCCGAAGATATGTTGGCGGCTAAATACAGCGAGGTAGATAATTACACTTATGTGTTCTGTGGTGATGGTGATATGATGGAAGGTATTACATCTGAAGCTTCATCGCTTGCAGGTAAGCTTGGACTTTCTAAATTAGTTGTTTTATATGATGATAACAACATTACAATAGATGGCACATGTGATATTGCATTTAATGAAGATGTTGAAAAAAGATATGTAGCATATAATTGGGAAGTAATCAAGGTTAAGGATGGCAATGATTTAAAGGAATTAGATAAGGCGATTACAACTGCTAAGCAGTCTGATAAACCTACACTTATAATGGTAAAAAATGTTATTGGATTTGGTTCTATAAATAAGTCGAATACATCAGCGGTACACGGAGCACCACTTGGAGAGGAAGAAACTAAACTTATGAAAAAAGAGTTTGGTTGGGACCCTGAAAAGACATTCTATGTACCAGAAGATGTGAAAGAAGAACTTGCCAAAATAATTAATGATAAAAACAAACTATATGATGAATGGAAAGCTAAAAGTGGCACATTTGAACTTCCTAAATATGATATACAATTATCGGATTTAGACTTGTTAAAAGAAGTTGCAACTGGTGATAAAGCTACAAGGGCTCAGTCTCATGCGGTAATTAAAAAATTAGCGGAATTAAATCCGAACTTAATAGGTGGTTCAGCCGATCTTGCAGCATCAAATAAGACGTTACTAGGTGATGGTAGTTATTTTAGTCATGAAAACAAACTTGCTAGAAACATAGCATATGGTATAAGAGAGCACGCAATGGCTGCTATAATAAACGGAATTACACTTTATGGTGGATTAAATACATTTGGCGCTACTTTCCTCAGTTTTGCTGACTATATGAAGCCATCAATTAGGCTTGCAGCTATTATGAAAATAAACTCAGTATTTGTCTTTACGCATGATTCTATTGGTGTTGGTGAAGATGGACCAACTCACCAACCTGTGGATCAGTTACCAATGCTAAGAAGCATACCAAACGTTGATGTGTATAGGCCATGTGATGGAATAGAGACAGCAGTTAGCTACTATCAGGCGTTTAAAAATGAAAGGCCAGCATGTGTTATCTTATCAAGACAGAATTTAAAACAACTTGATATTGACAGAACAGATGAGTTAAAGGGAGCATATATCGCTAAAAAGGAAAAAGGATCATTAGATTTAATTCTTATGGCATCTGGCTCTGAACTTGCACCATGTGTTGAATTTGCCGATAAATATAAAGATAGCATTGGCATAAGGGTTGTAAGTTTTAACTCAATGGAAGTTTTTGATAGACAGGATGCGCAGTACAAAGAAAAAGTTCTACCATCTGATTGCAAAAAGAGATTTGCGGTTGAAGCAGCAAGTGATATGAGTTGGTATAAATATATTGGACTTGAAGGCAGTGTGAGAGCTATGTTTGGTTTTGGAAGCAGCGCACCGGCAAGCAAATTATTTGATCACTTTGGATTTAGTTTTGAAAAGTTAGAAAAGGAAATAATGGAGTATTATGAAAAAAATTAAGATCGTTGATACGATTCTAAGAGATGCACATCAGTCGCTTATTGCTACTCGTCTTAAAACTTCTGAAATGGAAGAAGTGCTTGAACTCATAGACAGCGTTGGTTACTATGCTATTGAGATGTGGGGCGGGGCGACCTATGATAGCTGTCTTAGATATTTAGATGAAAATCCATGGGATAGACTAAAAACTATTAGGTCAAAGGTAAAGAACACAAAATTACAAATGTTACTTAGAGGCCAAAATATCCTTGGTTATAAACATTATCCAGATGATGTGCTAGATGAGTTTATAAAGCAAGCGGTCGCAAACGGCATAGATATAATAAGGATATTTGATGCGCTAAATGATCCTAGAAATATCCAAAGGAGTATTGAGAGGACGAAATTAGAAGGGGCTCATGCACAGGCGGCTATGAGTTATACTACGAGTCCATTTCACGATATAAACTATTATGTAAAATTGGCTAAGGATTACGAAAGTATTGGAGCGGATTCAATTGCTATAAAAGACATGAGTGGCATTCTGACTCCTTATAAAGCATTTGAGCTTGTTAAGAGATTAAAGGTGGAAACAAATCTTCCTATAGATATTCACTCACATATGAGTGCTGGGCTTGCAAATTTAACTTATTTAAAGTCAATAGAAGCTGGGGCTGACATAGTAGATACAGCGCTTAGTCCATTTTCGATGGGAACGTCTCAACCACCTACAGAGTCTTTAACTACTGCGCTTGAACACTCAGATTATTATACTGGATTAAATGAAGATGCGCTAAAAGAACTTAGAAAGCACTTTAATCAGATAAGAAACAAATATGTGGACAATAAAATACTAAGCGATAAGGTTTTAAGAGTAAATATAGACGCTTTGCATTATCAAGTGCCAGGTGGAATGTTATCAAATTTAATTAAGCAATTAACTGAAATGAATAGACTTGACTTGTTTGAAGCAGCTTTAAGAGAAGTTCCTGTTGTTAGAAAGGATCTTGGCTATCCACCACTTGTTACACCGATGAGTCAGATGGTAGGTACACAGGCATTATTTAATGTAATGACAGCAAACAAGTATCAGATAATACCGACAGAGGTTAAAGATTACATTTGTGGCAAATATGGTAAAAGTCCTTCGAAAATAGATGAAGAATTGGTAAACAGGATGAAAGCGGAAGGCAGAAGCTTTACCGAAGGTAGACCAGCTGATGAATTAGAACCTATGCTTGGTAAGAGTAGAGAGGCAATTAAAGAGTACTCAAATGATATTTTGGATGCGTTGAGCTACTCAATTTTCCCAAGCGTTACAATGGATTACCTTAAGAGAAGAGGTTAAATGATAGGCGTTGATATCGTTTATATTCCAAAGTTAAAAAACATAATAAACAAAAACAAAAACTTTATAAGTCGTTTTTTTAGCAAAGAAGAGAACTCATTTTTTGAGAGCAGAGCATTTAGCGTGGAAACAATTGCTGGAAATTTTGCCGTCAAGGAAGCGATTATAAAGGCAATTGGCATTGGACTATTGGATATAGATTTTAGAAATATCAGTGTGTTAAGAGAAGATAGTGGGAAACCTTATGTTAAAATAGTTGATAGGAGATATTCAGATTTATTTATAGATGTGAGTATCTCCCATGATGAAGACTATGTAGTTGGTTTTGTGCAAATAGTTAGGAGCAAAAGATGAGAAGGACATATGCTTACATAGATGTCGGTGCAATAAGAAACAATGTTAACCTTTTAAAAGAAAAAGCTGGTGATAGGGTGTTTATGGCTATCATAAAAGCGAATGCATATGGTCATGGAGATACGGAAATGCTAGAACATTTGTATGACATGGGCGTAAGGCATTTTGGCGTTTCTACTCTATATGAAGCACTGAGGTTAAGAGAATTAAAAAAAGATATTTACATACTTATGATAGCTCCAAGCAATAGGCTTGATTTTACTACTGCTTATAAATATGATATAGCTGTTGCCATACAAAGCAGAGAAGACTTAGAAGAGTTTTTATCGCTTGAAAAAAGGCCAAAAGCTCATATTAAAATAGATACGGGTATGCACAGAATTGGCTTTGGTCTTGATGATGCACTATCAATAACAAGCTTAATCAAAAGCGTTAAATTTGATGGTATTTTTACTCATATTGCTAGAGCAGATGAGATTTATAGAAGTAGCGCCGATAAACAGATCAAAATGTTTAAGAAAATAGTTGATCACTACAGGTCAAATGGTATTGAATTTAACTATATTCATTATGCAAATACAGCAACAACAATTGGATTTGACCTATCATTTAGCAACATGGTTAGATGTGGGATAGGTATATACGGTTTAAACCCTTCTTTTGAGAGGAAGCTTGAAGGCCTTAAGCCGATACTAAGCTTATATACAGAAGTTATTGCTCTAAGAGAAATAGGCGATGGTGAGGGAGTAGGCTATGGCCATAAATATGTTGCAAAAGGAAATAGGGTGATAGCTACTGCGCCTATAGGATATGCTGATGGATATAGAAGGAGCATGAGTGGAAGCACAAATGTTTCAATAAATGGTAGTATATGTCCAGTTGTGGGCAATATAACAATGGGTCAAATAATGATTGATGTAACAGATAGAGATGTCAAAATGGGAGATCAAGTTGAAATAATTGGGCCAAACGTAACTGCTGAGGATTTAGCAAAAAGTGCAAATACAATTAATTACGAAATTCTTACTGGTCTACAAGCTAGAGTTAAAAGAATATATATAGATGAGGAGTAGTCATGGCTTATAGAGCACAACGAGGCGATATATTTTTAGTTGATTTGGATCCAGGAGTCGGCTCAGAGCAAAAAGGTAAAAGGCCAGTTTTAGTGATACAAAATAATGTGGGCAATAAATATAGTCCAACTTTGATAGTTGCTCCTATTACAAGTTTTATCAATAAAACCAAGATTCCAACACATGTAAAATTAAGAGATGAAGTTTCGGGGCTTAAGAAGGATTCTATTGTTCTACTTGAGCAACTCAGAACCATAGATAAAAGTAGACTTATTTCAAAAATTGGTTCCATTAGCAAAGTGACCATGCTTGAGGTAGAAAAAGCCACAAAGATATCACTTGGATTAGATGATAATATGGAAATATGAATATTTTACTTGAAAAATATAGTGTTATTGTATTATAATATGGCATAAACTGTTAGATTGGAGAAGAGATGGTTTTATTTAAGAATGTAATGAAGAAATACCCAAATGGTATTATAGCTTTAAATGATATAAATGTAAAAATAAATGAAGGGGAGTTTGTTTTTTTAGTTGGCCAAAGTGGTGCAGGTAAGAGTACCTTTATAAAGCTGCTTACAAAAGAGATAAACGCTACCTCTGGTAAAATCTATTTCGAAGGTAAGGATGTAACTAAAATTCATAAAAGAAGAGTTCCAGAATATAGAAGAAAAATTGGAATTGTATTTCAAGATTTTAAACTACTTAATAAAATGACAGTCTATGAAAACGTTGCATTTTCGCTTCAAATAATTGGAAAGAGCAATAGAGAAATAAAGAAACAAGTCCCAATGTTATTAAATTTGGTAGGTATATCAGACAAAGCAAAGAATAAACCACTCGAGTTATCTGGTGGAGAGCAACAAAGGGTAGCAATAGCAAGAGCGATTGCTGATAGGCCAAAACTACTCATATGTGATGAGCCTACAGGTAATTTAGATCCTAAAACATCTTGGGAGCTTATGGATCTGCTTAGAATCTTAAATATGCATGGCACTACTATTCTTATGGCAACTCATGATAGAGATATTGTTGACAAAATGAAAAATAGAGTAATTGAGTTAAGCAATGGCTCAATTGTTAGAGATGATATTGAAGGAGGCTACTAATGGGATTTAGATCTATAGGTAAAGCATTAAAAAATATGTGGAGAAACCTCCTTATGTCAGGGGCATCTATTTTAAGTGTTACCGCTACATTAGTTATTCTAGGTATCATACTACTACTAGTGGTAAACGTTAATCAGATGACATCGGAGCTTTACAATAAAATAGATATAGGAACAATAAACCTAAAAGATGGATTGACAAATGAAAAGATTCAAGAGTTAAAGGTTGATTTAGAGAATACGGACAATGTTCACAGCGTTAAGTTTATTTCAAAAGAAGAAGTTTACAATGAGTATGTTCAGCGATTTAAAGAAGAGGACAGGGAGTATTATAAATCAATTGATAATCCATTGCCAAATGTTTTTGAAATAAGGATGGTTGATATTACCAAAGTTGATGAATTGAAGAGTTCGTTAGAGGTAAAGCCAGAGTTTGCAGAGATAAAATTTGCAAATGATTTAATTAGAGATATCGTAAAGGTTTCAAACGTTGTCAGAAATATAGCAATAGTAATCGTACTTATACTGCTTATTATAACAATACTTATAATAAATAATACGATTAGAATTGGAATAGCATCTAGAAGCGAAGAAATATTTGTTATGAGGTATGTGGGTGCTACAAGAAGTTACATAAGATGGCCTTTTCTTATAGAAGGTATGATACTGGGTGTTATAGGTTCTTTGATAAGTGGTGTAATTATTTACTTTGGCTACAAGGAAATCCTTATATTTATTAAGGAATCGCTTCCAAATGTAATCAATTCTAGTAAGTTTTTAAATGATACTGCAATATTATATAGTATTGCTATATTGAATGTAATAATTGGTTCTGGTGTTGGACTCATGGGAAGTATATTCTCAATGAGAAAATATTTGAAAGTTTAACTTCATATTAAGAAACACCTAAGGCAAGTTTTTCTTTGAAATATCAATGATTTTAATGTTTTTTCGATCTTGAAAATATTAAAAAAACTTGACATATCGGCATAATTATTATAGGATTGTGTTGGTACAATGAAAAAATTAGTACGATTTATTTAGGAGGTGTATATGAAAAAAGTCACATCGTTATTAAGCATTATACTAGTTTTATCACTTGTAAATGTTAGCTTTGCGACCAATTTATATAACAACAAGAAGAAAGTCAGTAATTCTATAAAAGAGAATAAACAGATAATTAAAGTAGTAAAAGATAAAAAAGTTAAAGTACAAAGATCTATAGAAGAGATTGTTACAAAGAAACAAGTTTTAACAAAACGCATTAACAAAACTAAAAAAGATATTGATAAGAAAAATCAAGAACTTAAGGTTATAAAGGAAGACCTTAATAAAGCTGTAGCACGTGTAAAAAAGCAAGAAGAAGATTTTTCTAAACGTGTGAAGGCTATGTATGATAGAAGTAATGAAAGTACTATAGAAATATTCTTTAAGTCAGATGGAATAAGTGATTTTATGAATAGACTGGATTTTGCAAATGCGATAGCAAAACAGGATCAGGAAGTTTTAGTTGATTTTAAAGAAGAAAAACAAAAGATAAAAAAACTTGAAGAAGTTGAGAAGAAAAATCTCGATCAATTGAGTGAACTTAAAGAAAGACAATTAAAATCTAAAGCAGAGCTTGTAGTTGTTGAAAAAGAGCTTAAAGAGAGAGCTGCAGAATTACAACAAGAGATTGATAAACAAAAGAGAATTATAAGCAAGAAACTTTCTGAGCTTAGATCAATTGAAGCTGAAATAAAAGCGTTTGAAGCTAAACTAGCAGCTCAGAGAGCTAAGAAAAATCAAGCTAATGGAAAAGTAACATTCATTGGTGGCAGTTCTAAAGGATGGAGATGGCCGTTACCTGCTAATAGAGCTGTAAGAAGTCCTTTTGGCGTTAGAATTCATCCTATATATGGCACTAGAAGAATGCATAACGGAATTGATATTACATCACCAACAGGAACACCTATTGTTGCGGCTAAAAGTGGTACAGTTGTTCTTGCTAGATACTTTGGTGGATATGGCAATGCTGTAGTTATAAGTCATGGAAATGGACTTAGCACTATGTATGCTCATGCATCTAGTTTAAATGTATCAGCAGGTCAAAGCGTAAAAGCAGGTCAAGTAATTGCTAGAGTTGGTTCAACTGGTTGGAGTACAGGTCCACATCTTCACTTTGGTGTAAAGACAGGTGGTGGATGGGTTAATCCATTAGGCTATGTGAGATAAAGACTATTAGGCACCGATGGTGCCTTTTTTATTGTTTGTTTGACAATAAATGTGCTTTAATGTAAAATGTTCTAGTCAAAAGCAAATGTGATTATTGAAATGTGAGGAAAAATGGTAAAGAAAAAAAGTGTTTTATTTATAATCTTATTAACTATACTTATTACTAGTGCTATAACATTCTATTTTATAACAGAAACAAACTTTATAATGGGTGATAGAGCATTCATTACATCGGATGATTATAATAGGCTTAAAGGAATAGAAAAGCGATTTAAAAAAGTAATAGATTTGGAAAATAAGATAAAACGAGAGTATTATCAAGATGTATCTAAAATTGATTTTGACGATGCCATATTAAAAGGGCTCGTAGAGGGCCTTGATGATCCATATTCAAAGTATATGAATAAGAAAGATTATAAAGAATATATCGATAGTATAAATGGGACTTATAGTGGTATAGGGGTTTATATAAATACTAAAGATAAGGCTGGCTTTATAAAGATAAAGGAAGTAATGGAGAATTCTCCAGCTATGAAATCTAAATTATTAGCAGGAGATATAATACTAAAAGTAAATGGGGAAGAAGTTTTTATTGATAAAATCGATGAAGCCATATCAAAGATTAAGGGTGAAAGTGGCACGAAGGTAAAACTCACAATAAGAAGAGATGAAAAAGATTTTGATGTTGATGTTATAAGAGAAACCATAGATGTGCCGTCTGTAAAAAGCGAAGTTAAAGCTGATGATATTGGATATATCAAATTAAATGCATTTCAACAAGATAGTGCAAAAGAGTTTACCGAAGCGTTAGATAAACTGCTGAAAAAGGACATAAAATCACTTGTAATAGATTTGAGATTTAATCCGGGCGGTTCTCTGTATGAAGTAAACAAGATTGCTGATAGAATATTAGGAGACCAAGTTATAGAGACTGTTGTTGATAGATCGAATAACAAAGAGGTTTATTCTAGTGATGAAACAAATAAAATAGATATACCTATAGTTGTACTAGTAAATGAGTATTCAGCGTCAGCTTCTGAAATATTAACAGCGGCTATTAAGGATACTAATAGTGGAACTATAATAGGTGAGAAAACATTTGGCAAGGGCATTGTGCAAACAATAAAGCCAATGGGAGATGGAACTTATTATAAGCTTACAACAGCAAATTATTTAACACCTAATGGCAATAATATTCATAAAAAGGGTGTTGAAGTTGATATAGATAAGAAAGAAATAGAGTCTAAAGGATATAAAACAACAACTGATAATGATGGTGTACTAAAATATGCTATTGATTTTCTAAAAGGCAAAGTAAAATAAATCTTAGAATTATATTCTAGGATTTTTTTATTAAAAATGAATTGTAAAAAGGATTTTTTTATTATAAAATTACATTAAAATAATATAAGGTAAGGTGATATGAGAAAAATAAAGTATTTGGAATACATTCCTATCATTCTAATAACAATTGCATTGTATCTGCTAATATCTAATTATACGATAATTCTCATGCTATTTAAGATAATTACGCCAGTTTTGTGGGGCTTTGCAATTGGTTATTTAATAAATACTCCATCTAAATATATATCAAAGAGATTTAAATTAAAATGGGGATATAGTGTTCTAATTTCATACATAATAGCTGGCATAATCGTTTCATTAGCTATGTTATTGATATTCCCATCAATTATTAATAATATTGCTGAACTAGTATCAAATTTACCTAATCTTATAAGTAGACTCAGCGAAATACTAACAGATTTTCAAAATGAACTAAACAAGAATAAAGCCCTTGCCCAAGTTCTAAATAAAATAAATTTATCGGAGTTTATAGATAAATTTACCAATCTAGTAAAGGAATATATTATATTCTTTTCTAACCAAATTCTATGGGTAATGAATGGGCTGTTTAAATTTATAATTGGTTTAATAATATCAGTTTACTTGCTTTTAAGCAAACAGAAGTATATTATCACTGCAAAAAATACCATTGAAGTAGCTTTTATGGAAGACACAATAAGGAGATTGTATAAATTGCTTAGAAAAGCTGATTATTATTTTAGTAAATTTTTAGTTGGTAAAATAATTGATTCAGTTATCATTGGTATAATAGCGTTTATAGGTTTATATTTTATAAAAGCACCTTATTATCCACTTATAGCATTAATAATTGGAATCACAAATATTATCCCATATTTCGGTCCTTTTATTGGTGCGATACCAGCCTTGTTCATAACAGTGCTTAGTGATCCTTTAAAGTCCATATGGGTTTTAGTTTTTATCTTCTTACTTCAACAGGTAGATGGTTATTTCATAGGTCCAAAAATACTTGGGGATCATGTAGGAATTTCAGCCATATGGATAATAATAGGTGTCATTATAGGTGGGGGATTATTCGGTGTGATAGGTATGATATTAGGAGTACCTATGATAGCGCTTATAAATTCAGAAATAAGTGATTACGTTGATAAAAGGAAGTCCATAAAAAAAGAAGGTTGATTAAACATTAAAGACAGCAATTGCTGTCTTTAAGTATGTTTAATAGTCTATTTATTTGTTTTGAAGCGCCTTCCAGAAGTCTTTCTTATCAACCCTGCTTATACCTGAATGCTCAACATCTGTTTCGGGATCTATTTCAGGTAGTAATTCGAGTACTCTTTCTTTGCAAAACGTCCCTTGGCAAAAGCCCATTCCGGCTCTAGTCCTTCGTTTTATGGAATCTATGGAATTTATTTCTATATTCCCTGAAGCAGCATCAAGTATCGTCTTTTTGTCCACTTGCTCACATCTACATATTATTTTGTCATCAGATTCCACGTTTAGTAGTGGTATTATTTCCTTCATAGGCCTAAGCTTTTTCTTAACTATTATAGGTTTTCTATATGCTTTAAAGTCTTCTTTTTTGAATAAATCCACATCGTTTGATAGTATATCAATTATCATATCTGCTATTGCGGGTGCTGAAGTAAGTCCTGGGGATTGTATACCACTTACTTGTATGAAGCCATTAATTTTGGATTCCTCTATTAAAAAATCATTTATTGAGTTTACTGCTCTAAGCCCTGTAAATGACCTGATGAAAAGTTTCTCATTTACTTTATCTGTAGTTTTTTTAGCTTTATTGAATATGTCAACGAGTCTATTTGAATGTGTGCTTTTATTTTCATCTGTTATATCTATAGCATCTGGACCAATCATAAGATTGTTATGGTAGGTAGGTGTTATTAGGACGCCTTTTCCCATATTTGTAGGCATTTGGAATAACACATGATTTATTAGATTGCCAGAGTCCCTACCAAATATTATGTATTCACCGCTTCTTGGTGTTATTCGGTATTTATCAATACCAAGCATCATAGATACATCATAAGCATTTATTCCCGCTGCATTTATTATAAACTTTGATTGGAATATGCCATTATTTGTGTTAACAAAAAATATATTATTTTCTTTATTGATACTTA
>PDWI01006959.1_pt1 | contig 13971 bp, 11 predicted proteins | sample 1430891 | NCBI WGS metagenome assembly PDWI01 (sample SAMN01162508, study PRJNA174530) | Oral metagenome, whole genome shotgun sequencing project. | biome: Marine environment; feature: Marine mammal; material: Swab sample of the gingival sulcus; isolation source: swab sample of gingival sulcus...
GGAACTTAATCTCGTAAATACCCCGGGCATCGGTAGTGGTTTCACCATGTGTGATTTCCTGAGGCTCACTGTAATAATCGGGTCTGTACCAATACCACCAACGCGGATATTGTACCTCACGGGACACCCTGTACATCACTTTTGCCTCAGAAATTGCTGTACCTGCCAAAGCTTTGGCTTCACCTTTGACCGTCACCTGCTCATCAACCTGATAAGTATCCTCTACGGGTTTAAATGCCGTCTCAAATTTGGGTCTTTTATACTCTTCTACAGATATGTCATGTATATTATTAATACGGCTTCTTTTACCTTCAATCTCTATATAATATCTACCGGTCAACCCGCCATCCGGAAGCATAAATTCGCCGGCAACAGAACCATAAGCATTAGTGGTGAGATTGAGCGTTTTTATCTCTTGCCAATTCACATCTTTTAAGGTCACCTTGACATCTGCATTGGGAAAAGCGCGGGAGCGGGTGAGTTTACCATCGGGTTTGTTTTCTACGACAATCGCCTTAAAATAAAGCTTTTGCCCCGGCCGGTAAATAGAACGGTCAGTAAACACAAACGTTTGATAATAAGTATGACGTTTCTCAGGACTGCTGTCGCCATGGTTAGAGAGATAATACGCTCCAAATACTGCTTTGTCTTCAGCTGTAGAAACTAAGGCAATAACATGATAGTCATGATGATTTTTAGCAGATGGATAAATATACCCGTTGTGATCAGTGGTATAGGTCTTGTCAAGCTTTTTATCGTAACGGTTTAAGTCTACAGATTGGAGATGTACTTTGGCACCTGCCACCGGACTACCATTGACCCGGTTTACAATCTGCATACGTTGGTCACTCCGGTTTTCTATCTCTATTAGAGTTAAATCTGTCACCTGAATGACAGCATAAGCATAAGCAGAGGTTTCCGGTAAAGTCGCAAAGAGCACATACATCCCATGAGGTAAAGCGGGTACCAATCCTTCCATACTGTGATTTTGATAATCTCCTACAGACTTTAAAGTGGTGTTAAAGGTGGTTTGAACAGGTAATTTTTTTAATAACGCCAGTCTTACACTGTCCTTATAGATCTCTTTTAATTCCAATGCTTTTTCCCGGTCAATTTTTAAAACTTTAAAATCCAAGGATTCAATATTTTCATATTGGATTAACACACGTGAATCCTGATTGACCGGGATATATTCTTCAGCCGTAATATTGAATGAAGGCGCTAAAATACTAGTCTTGATGTTATGACATGACAGACCTCCTTTACTGTCCGGAAAACGTTCGATCGCACGGTCACAAATGGCAACAGCCTGTTGCAAAAACCACTGATTATCCGGATTTCTTTTATAGTGATAGTTAGAGCCTTTATGTCGTAGAATATTGGCTATTTCTACGTCATAAAGAGTACTCACCGGGTAATTCTCAAGTTTTTGTCTTGATTGCTCCAGTGTTTGAAGTAAAAGCTCTTCTTTATTTTTAAACACAGCGTATTCGTTGACAAAATTTAAACGTTCGAGATCTAATGCAACCAAAGCTTCGGGATTCTCGTCCTTAAGATGAAAAGCCATAAGGTTTTGAAAGAGTTTAAGGGCATTAAACTGTAGTGACAAGGTGTCTTTGGTGGTTAATTGTAATTGGGCAAATGTTTGGGCATCACTCAACAATATGGGGTTATCTAACTCATATTTATACGCCGGTTTGGTCAGTTGGGTTTCATCGGTCTGGTAGAATTTTAACGCTTGACGGGCGATAAAATCATACAAAGTGGGTTTATTTGGCCGGGTGTCACACCTTCTTTCTATAATACTTTTAAATGCGTCTAATTCGTAAGCTTGCAGGCGTTTAGGTTCCGCTAAGGCGTTGTTAAAATGCGTATGAATCTCTTTAAAAATGGTATTCAGATCCCAGGTACGAAAATCACCGGGATTGGCCTTTTCTTCAGTTTCGGTACGCCTGTAAAACCGCCAACGGTTTTCTTGAAAATACTGCCAATAGAGATTGGCCAATACACTTTCCAACAAAGGCCGGGCAGGAAAATCGGCTACGGCTATTTCTTTCTCAAAATTATGGATAACCTTCAGCTGCGAGTCTTCTTCCACGAGCATTGCAAATTTGGACTGAAACATTAAAGCCTTAACAATTTGAGGCGCATTATTATCGGTTTTGGCTTGCTCATATATCTTATTAACTTCTTGGAGTGCCGATTTAGGCAAGCGTTCCATTTCATAACCAATCACTTTGTCCCATTGGTCCTGATAATCGGGATAAGGTTCTTGGGCGTTGAGCATCAGTGAAAAAAAGCTGAAGAGTAAAAGTGATTTTTTCATGTGTTTAAATTTCAATAATTAATTGATAATACCTGCATTAAACGTTAAGACATTTAGTCAAAATCTGTTGAAAACGTCTCAATACCCGCTCTACAGTATTGACTGCTATAAACCGTATAAAAATACAAATTATCAGCATCATATACGGGGTTACAGAAGGACAATCAAATATTAGTCCAAACTCATCTTAAACACCTTAAAATTTATATATGCTGATGTTGGTCTGCATTATAAATATAAGACATTCAGCCTGTCTATCAGTTAAAAAACACAGACGACAATTTACGGGATTTTATTGCACAAAAAGTTACTTCTTAAAGGTAGTATAATCTTTTGTTTCCTCTATGATTTCTTTATAATCTTCAATTAAAGATTCTAATTCACCGATGTCCGGTAATTCGTTTTTTTGATAATTTTCAATCATTGGCGCAGTAATAAACAACTTCATTAAGGTTTTTTGGGTGTTCAGTTCCAATATTTTTTCATCAATCTCATCCATTTTTTCTTCATGTGCTGAAACGCGCTTATCATATTGTTTCTCTAATTGATCAAAAATCTCAATCACTGATTTCTTAACGAGACTATCATTGATAGTCTTTGCATAATTCTTGGCAGAGTTCCAATACTCTCTATTGACATCATTGTACACTCTGTAACTTTCAATCTTTTGGTCTAAGCTATCAGATATGATATGTCGCATTTTTTTATCCAATAATTTAAGCTTTTTATCTTTTTCTAATGCTTCACCATACAATTGTTCTATCACATTTTTACTATATCTTTTTGACAGACTTCCATAAATTTCATTTTTCACATGATCTTCTAATACTTCCGGTGTTGCATTTACATTATTTTGTTCTGTTGCATTTCCGGTGTTTTCTTTACATCCTGTACTGAGGATTAAAAGAAACATCAAAAGGATTTGACTAATTTTCATATTGTATCAGGTTTTTGTTTAAATTAAAGTTGTTACAGTTCGATAAAAGATTGATACTGCTGCTACAGACTAATACCGTGTAGTTGGTCTATCAAACATTGCTCTGAGCTGATGCACGCTACAACCATACACCGGTAGTGTAAGTTTCTATCGACACAACGCTACAACAAATCCAAACACATCAATTGTTAACCTCACCACCCAAGAAATAGCTCAATCCACACCTTGTCAAATATACAAAAGATTGAAAAGACAAATTATAGCAATACGTTAAAAAATGAGCGATCGTTTAAATAAGACTACCTCAGACTTAGCCTGCGTAATTCATGTCATTAACTTTGTGTAGATGTAAAATATCTAACCTTACCGCAAAATAGAATTTCACTATAAACAAACAGATATAAACCAGAAGATCTTTAGTTTTGCATCATTGATTTATATCATTGATGCGCTGTCGAATCTACTTTTGTTGGCGTTACCGCTATTTGTTTCTTTAAGTTTTGGATTTCTTCGTCTAAATCCGTAACATTCCTTATAACATCCCACATCATTAACTTTAATGTCATTTTTTTAAATTTTCCGGTATCTTCGGCATTTTGATACAGATAATTTGCAATGTTTTGAGCTTGGAATTGCAACAGCGCTTTACCTTCTTCAATACTTGCCAGTGCAGATATAAGATTATAATCCAGTAATTCAATTTTGCTGTTTGAAATTGACTTCCATGCATTTGTTTTTATTGATGGCATATGAAGTCCGTCGCCTTTGACAACAACTTCAAGCAACGACATCTTATCATCCAATAAATAAGCATCTAAAGTGTCAATTAATTTTTTTTCGTTGGGTATATTTTTCGCTATACTTTGTGAAGTTTCAGCCATTTCTTCATTGATTGAAATCATGATTTTAGCGATATATTTTTTGTCTTTCTGACGTTCATTCCAATTGTTGATAAATAAGGCAATCAGTATCCCAAGGGTTATGGGTATGATTTCTTTGATTAAAAACACAATATTTTTTTTCATCTTTTTGGTTTAGTCTTTACGCTATGCGTCATGATAGTTAATAAACACACAAATATACACACATTATCCGCTTAACTTTAATAACATATTTATTATGATTGTAAAAAAATTATAATCTCGCGATCAACAAAAAAATATAATCACAGAGATTGAAAAGGACACTAAAGTTTTTATGCATTGTCGCTTACAACATATACTCACTCCTTGAGATTGCTTGTGAAATAAAACCATAGAGGAAATAGAAATTTAAAACAAGTGAAATTATTGTAAAATCATTTGCTTAAGTCATAGTAACTCTTAAAAACTATAAAAACAATCGACAATAAACAAACACCACAAAAAAACATAAAACCTTATTAAACAAATACTTATATGTTTTATATTTATTTTTAAACGACTGTTATCGTTTATTATCGAAAGCAATTGTATAAATACCGACTAATTATTTTAAGACATCGGTTATTTGCACTGTCAAACGGTTCTAATCCATAAAACCCGGGACAAGAAAAAAATTATAAACTTTAAATCTTTTTATTATGAATACGCTAAGAAATCAAGTACAGCTTATCGGAAACCTAGGTCAAGATCCTGAAATCATCACTTTCGACTCCGGAACAAAACGCGCCAGACTCTCTATTGCAACCAACGAAACCTACCGCGACGCTCAAGGTAACAGAGTCAACCATACAGACTGGCATCAGGTGGTCTTTTGGGGTAAACCTGTAGAGATCGTTGAAAAGTTTCTCAACAAAGGTAAAGAAGTCGCTATCAGCGGAAAACTCACCTACAGAAATTACGAAGATAAAGACGGTAATAAAAAGTATGTTACCGAAATCGTAGGGCAAGAACTCGTATTACTTGGGTCTAAATAACAAGGACTAAAACCTTCGAAGAAAAAACCGGCACCTCCCCGTCGGTTTTTTTGTTATGGTTAAACTTTGAAATAATTTGATCATAGCACACACAGGTTTAGCACTCCTGAATAATAAGCTTAAATTTTTCCGTATAGCAACTTTTTATTTATCTTTACTCTAAATTTTTTATATGCAACGAATAGCTGTTTTTTGTGGTGCCAGTATAGGTTTTTCTGAAGATTACAAACATGCCGCACAGACTTTAGGTCAATATTTAGCTCAACATGATATCAGTATGATATACGGTGGGGGTAAAATAGGGATGATGGGAGCCATTGCGGATACCATGTTACCGCTGGGTGGAGAAGTCATAGGCGTAATCCCTGAATTATTACGTCATGAGGAGGTCGCTCACAACAAAATCACCCAAATGCTTATTTCAAAAGGCATGAGTGACAGAAAAGTGACTATCAGCAAGATGGTTGATGGTTATATTGCTCTTGCCGGCGGTTACGGGACTCTGGATGAAATATTTGAAGCTTTGACTTTAGGCCAACTCCATATAGAACAAAAACCCGTAGGTTTACTCAACACCAATGGGTATTTTGATCATCTACTAAAACAATTGGATCACATGGTTGAGGAAGGCTTTTTAAGACAAGAAAACAGAACCATGTTGTTGGTCAGTGATTCGGTGCCGGAGCTTATTGAACTCATGCAAAACTACAAAGCCCCACAAGTCTCAAAACTCATCAATACAACCGTAAAAAAATTCAAATGAGCGCACATACACCTAAAATCATGGCTATTCTCAACCTTACCCCCGATTCATTTTATGACGGCGGAAGGAACAACAGCATGAATGAAGCTTTGGCAAAAGTGGAACAATATCTTGATGAAGGTGCAGATATCATAGACATAGGGGCTTATTCTTCCCGTCCCGGCGCTGAACATATCAGTGAGGCAGAAGAACTCAAACGTCTGATGCCGGTTCTTACAGCCATTCAAAAGACGTTTCCTGATACTGTTATTTCTATAGACACTTTCAGAAGTCAGGTGGCTTATCAAAGCGCTATGGAAGGTGCCCAAATCATCAATGATATTTCCGGAGGTCTTATGGATCAGCAAATGTTTGCGACCATTGCCAAACTGCCCGTACATTATATACTCATGCATATGCAAGGCACCCCGCAGACCATGCAACAATCCATACATAAAGGTAATATCACCAAACACCTCCAGAAGTTTTTTAAGGAACAACTGGCGCAACTCAAAGCATTAGATTTTGACAATGTCATACTGGATATAGGTTTAGGTTTCGGGAAAACTCTGGAACAGAATTACGAACTATTAAAAAATCTAACGGCATTTGAACACTTTGGCAAACCTCTTCTTGTAGGCTTGTCAAGAAAATCAATGCTTTACAAACCTTTGGGGATAACGCCTCAGGAGGCGCTTAACGCGACCAGTGTAGCGCATACACTCGCCCTTTTAAACGGGGCAGATTATTTGAGAGTACATGATGTCAAAGCCTGTCGGGAGGTCATTGATATCGTCCATTTATATTTAAACCAATCTTTAGCATGAAAAAAATATTATTCATTCTCAGTCTGAGCTTGTTGCTTACCGCTTGTCACAATAAAAGCGTACAACTTCCGCAAATACCTGCAAAAGGTGTTACAGACGTTTACAACCATTCTCAAATCTGGGCGTTTTATAAAGAAAAAGATAATAATGTCATAGCCGATGTCAATAAAAACAACATCATCACAACCACACATTGGATCATCAATATAGACAAGCGTTTACCCATGTCTCAGGTGGCACCTGTATTGACGATGATTCAGGCCAAAAGAGCCAAAAGAACTGTACACAGTGTGGATGGTATGCACAATTATCTGAATTTTGCTGACGTCAAAAACAAAACCAATGCCCTACTGGAAATAGACAGTTTAAAGATAACAACCCTTAAAGCTAATGAGCTTAAAGGATTTCAACAAAACCATAAAAACAATTATATAGTCTTAATGCCGGAGCACTTAACAGTCAATGACATGACCAAAACATATGATGATATCAATGACAGTATTGTAAATATTTTATCATCAGAAGCTGTGGTATTGTGCTATGACGAAAGTATTTCTTACCAGCGTTATCTGGAAAGTAAGGTACTACTCCATAACATCTTACCTGAAGATTGCGCCTTAAATCCTGAGGAGTTTTGTCTGACGAAAGATTAAACTTTTAAATATAATTCAAGTTTATACGCAAAAGAATCCGGTTAAAATTTCAACACAAAAAAATCAGCAGACCTATGGTCTGCTGATGCGTGCTTACAGGGGAGTTTCCCTCATAACAATATTATGTCCTGTCATGTGGTTTTATAAGATTATCAGGGATTAGAGACTAATAATATGCAATACTTACAAAGATTTTATTGCACACTCCGGAAGAGATCACCAGTTTGGGATAACTTCTGTATTAGTCTGCTAAAACAATAATTTTATTGTGATTCATCTCAATAGTACCACCCTTAATACTTATAGTATATTCACCCTTATGTTCCTCAAATAAGGATTTGTATTCATTCATCATGGTGATGTTATCACCTTGTATTTTCACTACTCCGGCGTCTAACAATGATACAATAGGGGCGTGATCTTTCAACATTTGAAAAGACCCGTTGACCCCCGGTACCGTTACCGCATCAACCTCAGATTTGAAAATAACTGCTTCCGGAGTTACGATTTCAAGTTGCATAATATGTTTGTTAATGGTTTATAGATAAAGGTCAAAGGTATTCAATGAACCGATAACCAATACGTCCCCGCAGTTAAGCAGGTAAAAAACTGATGTCTATGCTTCTGCCAACATTTTTTCTCCGGCTTCAATGGCGTCATCAATGGAACCTCTCAGGTTAAAGGCTGCTTCAGGATATTTATCCAATTCGCCATCCATAATCATATTAAAGCCTTTGATAGTGTCTTTGATATCAACCAATACACCCGGAATTCCGGTAAACTGTTCAGCAACGTGGAATGGTTGTGACAAGAAACGTTGTACACGACGAGCACGGTGAACGACCAACTTGTCTTCTTCACTCAACTCTTCCATACCGAGAATAGCAATAATATCTTGCAATTCTTTATAACGTTGTAACAACTCAATCACACGTTGAGCTGTGTTGTAATGCTCATCTCCTAAAATTTCAGGAGTCAAAATTCTTGAAGTTGAATCCAACGGATCAACAGCAGGATAAATACCTAACTCCGCAATCTTACGTGATAATACCGTAGTTGCATCAAGGTGAGCAAATGTTGTCGCAGGCGCAGGGTCAGTCAAGTCATCCGCAGGTACATAAACTGCCTGAACAGAAGTAATCGAACCTTTCTTAGTCGAAGTAATACGCTCTTGCATTTCACCCATTTCTGTAGCAAGGGTCGGTTGGTAACCTACCGCAGACGGCATACGTCCCAGTAGTGCTGATACCTCAGAACCGGCTTGTGTAAAACGGAAGATGTTATCAATAAAGAACAGTACGTCTTTTCCTTGCCCGTCACCGGCACCATCACGGAAATATTCTGCAATAGTCAATCCTGATAAGGCAACCCTTGCTCTCGCTCCGGGAGGCTCATTCATCTGTCCGAATACGAATGATAATTTAGAATCTTTCAGAGTATTCATATCCACTTTGGATAAATCCCATCCGCCTTTTTCCATTGATTCGTTGAAAGCTTCACCGTATTTTATAATACCTGACTCTAACATCTCACGCATCAGATCATTTCCTTCACGGGTACGCTCTCCTACACCGGCAAATACAGATAAACCACCGTGACCTTTGGCAATATTGTTAATCAACTCCTGAATCAATACCGTTTTTCCTACACCGGCACCACCAAATAATCCAATCTTACCACCTTTGGCATAAGGTTCGATAAGGTCGATAACTTTAATCCCTGTATATAGAACTTCAGTAGAAGTTGATAATTCTTCAAATTTTGGCGCATGTCTGTGGATAGGAAGACCATTCTCACCTTTTTTAGGAAGAGGTTTAAGACCGTCAATAGGGTCTCCATTGACATTAAACAATCGTCCAAAAACTTCTTTACCGATAGGAATTTGAATAGGAGCTCCGGTAGCAACGACTTCACGACCTCTACTGAGACCATCTGTAGAGTCCATAGCTATACAACGCACTGTATTTTCACCAATGTGTTGTTGTGCTTCGAGGACGAGAATACTATCATCGTCACGTTTGATTTCTAATGAGTCGTAAATCTTTGGTAATTCAGAATCGCTATCAAAGGCAACGTCAATAACCGGACCAATAATTTGGGCAATTTTTCCTGTAACTTGAGACATGTTTTAGATGTTAAATATTGGACATTATACGAGAAAGTTCAAAACATCTTCCTGCTAAGGTCCAATGTGTTTATAATATGCTTATTAAATACGTGTCATACAGACACGCCTTAGAAAGTCGCAAAAATAAAGATTTATTTCAAAATTTAAAAGCGTATTGATTGAAATTTCAGAATTTTAACCCTCTGACACGGCTGAATCCTCTGATGACTCATAAGAGACCTCTTCTGACAACTATTGTTTTAACACAATTTGAGCCGCAAAATCGTTTTGCTGGACGAGTAAAACACGGTCATTTTCCATATAAGCATTGATCACCTGGTCATCAGTATGTCTCAATGTGATGAGTTGTAAATCAGCCTCATACGTGATTTCATAATCCCTGGAAAGACTGTCTAAAAGAGCGTCAAACTGGTTATACATATCATCCACACATACAGTAAATGAGGTTGCTGTATTTTGAATAAGGTTAACCTTGATTTTATGCTGTGTAAACAGTTCAAACACCTGACTGATGTTATGCTCTATCATAAAAGAAAAATCCCTGGTGGCTATGCACAACAAAATCTGTTTGTCTTTAAACGTGTAACAAGTAGTCTCAGGATAAATATGAACGCCTTTGGACACCATAGTTCCCGGCGCTTGCGGATTTATAAATGACTTGACATACAAGGGTATATTTTTATTCTCTAATGGCTTAATCGTCTTAGGATGGATAACGGTGGCACCGTAAAATGCCATTTCCAATGCTTCTCGGTAAGAGACTTTTTCCAGCAGTTGTGTGTGTTCAAAATGACGTGGATCGGCGTTGAGTACACCGGGAACGTCTTTCCAGATACTCATGCTTTCAGCATCTAAAATATAAGACAAAATAGCCGCAGAGAAGTCAGAACCTTCACGCCCCAATGTGGTAAACGTTTGATCATCAGCAGCACTGATAAAACCTTGGGTAAGATATATACCGGCTGTTGACATGTGCTGTTTTACTGTAGTCGCAGTAGCTGTCCAATCTACATTTGCAGATCTGAAACGCCGGTCAGTTTTGATGAGATTGTGAGCATCAAGCCATGTATGTTGCAAGCCAGCCAATTCAAAATAATGACTGATGATGGTCGTGGAAATCAATTCACCGTAACCCACCACCCGGTCGTAAATATAATTGTAATCTTTATTGGTGTTCCGTTTTAGAAAGAACAGCAAGTCTGCATAAAAATCCTCAACACATTCAAATATTTTATGATCTTCATCAAATAAAGCATTCATGATGTCTTCATGAAAATCCCGGATAAAAATCATGGGTGGTTCAAGAGGTTCTTCATTGACATAAGCGTTAATCAAAACCTCAAACGCATTGGTCATTTTCCCCATAGCCGACACCACTATTACAAGATCGTCACCACCTTGCGTTTGAATAATTCGGGTGATATTTTTAACGCCTTCTGCATTACTCACCGATGACCCTCCAAATTTGAATACTTTCATAAAGCTTTTGAATTTAGGTTACGAAAATAAAAAAATAAGTCAAACCATTCTGCCACTTTGAACACTTACGATTCATCAACCTTCACAATAATAATGACACAATAAAAACCAGACTACGATAAGCGTCATATATTCAAAAACGAAAGATTACACAGGACATAAAACATTTTATTATATCTCCGGAACAACGTCCTGACAAAGTCTGTTCATGTTTTCCATCGCTAAAAATCGAGCAAAAATAAGTCTAATGCCACAAAGTTTTTATAACTTTATAACCAAATAATTTTGCATGATTAAGATTCGACAATACATCCCCTTTCATCTTGCGGTTGTTATGGTTTCAGGCATTGTTGTATCACAATGGTTTCTACAAACCTCAATGTGGATTACTGGACTTCTGGCACTATTGGCTTTAGTCATTATGTTTTTAAGTGTCAAAAGAGCGAACTGGAAACCGGGATTTCAAATAGCGACCTACACCTTTGTGTTTTTGGCTGTTTTTTGGCGCGTATTACTATCAGAACCTGCAAATAACCCACATCATCTTATACATTTTGAGTTAAATGATACTGTACACAAGACCTTGACACTGGAGACAGAATTAACACCGGGCAAATACCACCACCGGTTTTTAGCACGGGCAGATTATCTGAATGAACAACCCGTGGATGGCCGGTTATTGGTTTATATTAAACAGGACAGCACATTAATTCTACCCGGGGTCGGACAACAAATACAAACGTTCAATCCCATCAAAATCATACCCAAGCCATTAAACCCGGGTGCGTTTGATTATGCCCGGTATATGCAACAAAAGGGCGTTTACCACCAAATAAACCTCAACACACAGGCATTTATAACCACGGGTAAACAAGTGTCTCCCGGGTTAAAAGCACGAACCATGCTATGGCGGGAACACATTCAGGATAAATTAGCCCATTATGCTTTTGGCACCCATGAATTAGCCGTACTAAATGCGTTGATTTTAGGTGACAGACGTTTTATTTCAGGGGATATACGTCAGGATTATGTCCGGGCAGGGGCAGTGCATCTATTGGCAGTATCGGGCTTGCATGTAGGAATTATTTTTATGCTTCTATTGGCACTGTTGAAACCTCTGGAATATGTCAAACACGGGAGAGTTATCAGAGGCTTGCTCATCATTATGCTGCTCTGGGGCTTCGCTCTACTCACGGGTTTAAGCGGTTCGGTTGTACGCGCTGTTACGATGTTTAGCTTTATAAGTATCGGTCAGTTTATCAGACCTCGGAAAAGTCCGGTATTACACAGTTTGACCACCTCTTTTATTGTAATGCTGATGGTCAACCCCTATTGGCTCTACGATGTAGGGTTTCAATTGAGCTATACGGCCGTACTCGGCATTGTATTGTTTCAACCACTTATAGAACACCTGTTGCCACGTAGCCAATACTATCTACTGAGAAAGACATGGCAATTGGCAACGGTATCAATTGCCGCAACACTGGGAACTCTACCCTTGAGTTTGTATTATTTTCATCAATTTCCGGGACTGTTTTTGTTATCCAATGTATTGATCGTCCCACTGATGGGCACTGTCTTAGGATTAGGTCTTGTTGCAGTCTTTTTAGCCTATTCAGGCTACTTACCGCACCTATTGGTCGTCGTCCTTAATGGCATTTTAAAAGGAATCAACAGTTTTATGGCATGGATTGCGGCACAAGAAAAATTTTTATTGACCGATATTTCGTGGTCCAAACCAAAGGTCATAGCTACTGTTATGCTATTGGCGGCGATTTACCTATGGCTGTCAACCCGAAGAAAAAAACTTGTCATACTGATGCTCAGTGGCATCATATTGTTACAACTCATATTTATTTACGACAAATGGCAAGCCTTAAAACACGATGAATTAGTGGTCTTTCACCGAACAACACAGACCCTGATTGGAATCAAAAAAGGCCAACAATTAGACCTTTTTCATTCGGGCAATCTCAAGACTCCTCCCCGATTTGTCAGAGATTACAGCATACAACACATGGTTAACAATACAGATACACTACCACTTAATCAGAATTTTTTAGCATATAAAAACCGGTTGATTATGCTGATAGACAGCAATAGCATTTACGAGCCGGTCAACCCCAAACCGGAGATTGTCATCCTGACTCAATCACCTCAACTACATTTAGAACGGTTGATTGAACGGTTACAACCACAACTGATTATAGCCGATGGTTCAAACTACAAATCCATGCTTAAACTTTGGCGTGAGACCTGTCAAAAAAAGAACGTGAAGTTCTATGCTACAGGTATTGAAGGCGCTTTTAAATTAGAATTATAAAAGCATCTACTTTACAGCATCGTTTAGCCCTGATATGAGCATTGATTTTCACCCATCCGGATGAGAATTAAAAATTGTCACGTATATTTGTTGAAAACAAATCATCAATGAATATAGCAGTCATAGCCCACGATGCTAAAAAAGCAGATATGGTTCAATTTTTAATGGATCACAAGGCCATATTAAAACAAAAGGAAATTCATCTGTTTGCCACGGGTACTACCGGAGAAAAAGCCGAAAAAGCGGGATTTGACATTCACAAATTCCTTTCCGGACCTATGGGAGGTGATGCCCAAATAGCCTCACGGGTTGCCGAAGGCACTATAAATATGGTTATTTTCTTCAGAGATCCGCTGGGCAAACATGCACACGAGCCTGATATCTCTATGTTGATGCGTCTATGTGATGTTCACGATGTCCCATTGGCTACCAATCCTGCCTCAGCAGAATTATTAATCAAAGGTTGTTAAAAAAACAAAAAAATGTTTTAGTACACTTTCAGCTGTACAAGAAAACAAGTACAGACAACGTTCTTACTTAAAAATTTACGCGTTGAAAAAAACATCATTTAAACCATTCTAAAGTTTCAGAGTTATGAAGACACTCAAAGTTTCTATAGTCTCAATTATTTTTTTAGTCCTGTTTTTTGCCTGTAACGG
>PDWI01006960.1_pt1 | contig 13971 bp, 13 predicted proteins | sample 1430891 | NCBI WGS metagenome assembly PDWI01 (sample SAMN01162508, study PRJNA174530) | Oral metagenome, whole genome shotgun sequencing project. | biome: Marine environment; feature: Marine mammal; material: Swab sample of the gingival sulcus; isolation source: swab sample of gingival sulcus...
ATATGTCCGCGTTCGATGCCAAATGTTGAATAAATAACCTTCAAAACAGGCGTAATAGCGTTAGTGGTACACGAAGCCGCCGAATAAATATCATAGTCATCGGGGGCAAAATTCAGATGGTTCACACCATAAACAATATTAGGAATTGTATCTTTTCCGGGAGCAGTCAAGATAACTTTTTCGACTCCTTTTGCTTTCAAATGAGCCGACAAACCTTTGGTATCACGCCAAACACCGGTACTATCAATAAGTATGGCGTTATTTATTCCGTAACTCAAATAATCAACCTCAGCAGGCGAAGAAGCATTTATTAAATGCACAGTTATACCATTAATAATCAAAGCCTTATGTTCCTCATCTACAACCACCGTTCCTGGGAACTGCCCATGGATGGAGTCATATCTGAGCAAAGAAGCTCTTTTGTGCAAATTCTCGGGAGTCAGCTCGCCTCTAACAACAATCGCTCTGAGTAACAACTGATTACCCTTGCCGGCACGGTCAATAAGTTCACGAGCAACAAGTCGCCCTATACGCCCAAAACCGTAAAGGATAACGTCTTTTGCTTTTGTCTGCGGAGCGTCCTCAATTCCTTGCAATTTATTTTTGATAAAAGTTTTTCGGTCTTTGCACATTTTTTCATCCAAAAATTCATACGTTAATTTTCCGATGTCCAAACGCGACATTGGCAAATTGAGAGCTTGCAAATCTTTTGCCATCGCCAGAACATCTTGAATCTCAATCTTTTTACCGACAAAACGTCGAGCATAATCCAATAAATTCAAAATTTCTGAAACCCCTCTACCCACAATTTGATTGCGGAAAAGAATTAACTCTATGGAATTTTCATACCACAAATTATTGGTAATACTAATAAATTCCGAAATTAATTTGTTTTTATCGTTTTGAGTACTTATTTCCTCAACAAAATTGTTTGCTTTCATAGCTATTAAAGTTGATTATTAAATTGTAAAAATATTAGCAAATATAAGTAATAATTTTTAATTTATGAATTATAAATGGTGAATTACGAATTTGATAATCAGGATTGTAGAGACGCAATTAATTGCGTCTCTACTTTTTTGATAATCAGCCTTTTCAATCTCCCTAACCCTCTTCTCCAAGAGGGAATTAATAAAAAAGACCTGCCCAGGTCTAAATTTACATTTTACTTTTTAACTTTTACCTTCAAGTCATAATAAACACCTATTCAACTTACTATCAGGGTATTAAAACATCAAATTCTTAATTCTAAAAGTTAGATGGAAATCATAGAAAAAATAAAAGGCTGTCTCAATGCTTTTGGGACAGCCTCTTTGATAGAGATAATTTTTATGTAAATCTGAAATTATTTTATTCCGGCAAGTTCTTCAAGCATATCGGTGGTAAGAGATTTGGGACGTTCTATTGAAAAGCCTAAAGCTCTGTCCCATATCAAGTTAGCCAATACGCCTATGGCACGTCCTACGCCAAATAATACGGTGTAGAAATCAAATTCTTTCAATCCGAAATACCATTGTATCACACCCGATTGTGCATCAACATTAGGCCACGGATTTTTTGCCTTGCCATGTTCTTTCAAAATATCAGGCACTACCTTATATAATATATCAACAAATTTAAACAACTCATCATCAGGCAGATGCTTCTGACAAAATTCTCTTTGCGATTGATAGCGTGGGTCTGTTTTTCGCAATACTGCGTGTCCGTATCCGGGTATCACATTGCCTGAGTTTAGGGTTTCCCAAACAAATTCTTTCATCTTTTCTTCCGAAGGCAATTTGCCGTCCATTTTGGCTCGCACCTCTTGCACCCATGCCAGAACCTCTTGATTTGCAAGTCCGTGCAACGGGCCCGCCAATCCGTTTAATCCTGCCGACAGCGAGTAGTAAGCATCTGAAAGTGCCGACCCCACCAAGTGAGTGGTATGTGCCGATACATTGCCTGATTCATGGTCGGAATGTAGTATGAAATACATCCTTGCCACGTCGTCGTAAGGAGCATCAATGCCCATTTGATGAGCGAAGTTTCCGCCCATATCCAAATCATCGTTCGAGGGAATTATAAGGTCGCCTCTAAATCTCATGCGATATATGTAGGCGGCTATCGACGGAAGGCGTGCTAATAAATTGGTGGCATCTTCGTACATATATTCCCAAGCGTCCATTCTGTTGTAGTTGCCCGATGCGTAATACTCGGCAAATTTCGAGTCTTTTTGCATAGATAAAATTGCTGCCGAAAACAGAGCCATAGCATGAGTTCCGTCAGGCATATTGCGTAATACATCTATCACATACTGAGGTAATTGACGGCGTTTTTTAAATTCATCAACCACTTCCAATGCTTCTTCTTCGGTAGGTATGTCGCCGGTTAACAGAAAGAACCAAAAGCCTTCTACATAGGGGTAATCTTTACCGGGAGGTTTTGGCAATGCCGCCATAGTTTCGGGAATTGTTTTACCTCGAAAACGTATTCCTTCGTACGGGTCTAAATAAGAAATATCAGTGGTAAGAACTTTCACACCTCTCATACCTCTCATTATTTGTCCTATGGTAATTTCGTCGATTTTCACGTTGCCATACTCTTTCATAAGGCGAGTGATGCGTGGACGGTGAGCTTCGATTTTTTCTTTTAGTCTGTTTTTAAGTGTAATCATAAATAATAGGTTTTATCTTGGTTATTTTGGCACTATTGCCGATATATCAATCTTTACAAAGTTAGTTAAATTTCATTAATAACCAAAAATATTTATGGTTTTGAAGTGAAAACACTTTGTCAAAATTAAAAATTTAACCTATCTTTGCAAGTAAGCACACCACCTCACATCGCAACACATTGTATAATATTTAAAACCAAAACTATGAAACCACTAACGAAATTATACATTAAAACCTTTTTAGCAACAGGAATCCCTTACGGAATAATAATGATGGGATTTGACTATTTGGAAGGGACTGAATTTAAACTTTGGAAATTCTTATTCTTAACATTTTTCTTTGGTATAACTATGTCGTTAATTTTGGTATATAGTCAAAAGAAAGCCTTGAAAAAAGCCGGTATTAATGAACTGACAGATAAAAATTTAGGAGTAAATCAGAGTAAAGAAATCAAAACAAAATTTTCAAAAGATGAAATTTTAAATCAATTAAAAAGCGAAAAATCTCTTAAAAAAATGGAAATAGAAGAGACCGAAAATGGAATTAATATTGCAACAAATACAAGTTGGAAATCTTGGGGTGAAAATATATGTATTAGTCTGAAATCCAAAGAGGAACAATACTACACATACCAAATATCAAGTAGCCCGAAATTAAAAACAACCCTTTTAGATTATGGCAAAAATCTTAAAAACGTTACCCTACTTGAATCTATAATAAAAAATATTGCTTAATATCGTATTTTGGCGTATTCATAAAAAAGTAGAGACACAATGCATTGTATCTCTACAATCCTGATTATCAAACTCTTAATTCGCAATCCTTAATTCAAAAAAACTACTTAACCGCTATCGTTTCAATCTCCACCAATACCGATTTAGGAAGTTCTCTAACTGCAAAAGCCGCACGAGCAGGCGGATTCACAGTGTAATACTCTTGATATACTTTGTTCATGCCTGCAAAATTCGCCATATCGCTAAGCAAGCAAGTTGATTTCACTACGTCACTAAACTCAAACCCGGCCTCTTTAAGAATTGCCGATATGTTTTTCATCACCTGTTTGGTTTGTTCCTCTACGGTGTCGCCCACAATCTCGCCCGTTTTGGGGTCTAACGGAATTTGACCCGATATATATAAGGTGTTACCTGCTTGAATAGCTTGACTGTAAGGTCCGATTGCTCCGGGAGCTTCTTTTGTTTCAATTACTTTATTCATGTTGTAAAAATTATGTTAATTCGACAAACAATTTTAATTTTGTGTGTCCATTTTGGGGTTAATTTTATTTTTTATTATAAAAGTGAACAAATATATGAAAAATTTGCGGTTTATAGGCTCAAAAAGTTTTAATTTTAATCAATCTTATTATTTTTTCGGACGCGAGCGGGTGGCAGAACGCATGTTTCAAAACCTTCTTATCGAAAATACCGCTTTACTTTTGGGCGATGTCGGCTCCGGCAAAACCTCCATTCTGCACGCAGGAATTTCCCCTCTTCTTGAAAACTCCGGACGACTCACCGTAATCCCCATCAGTGCAAAAAACTCATATACCTGCGACGATTTATACAACCAATTTGACCAAATTATAAACAGCCGATTTTCTAACTTCACTTATATCGATAAACTTATTAGCAACAAAAGGCATATTTGGTATTACTTGAAAAAGGTTCAGGCTCAGACAAATAAGATAATAGTTCTTATCATCGATGATTTTGACAGCCTAAACGAAACCACCAATAATCGATTTCGCTTGGAACTTAACTACGCTTTAAAGGGGCAAATTCCCGAAGAGTTTAAGGACGAAATAGCCAAAGAAATGCCCGAACTTTCGGAAAAAGGCAAAGAGCTTTTAAACACCCCCACCGATATAAAAATGATATGGTCGGCGATGCCCTCGATGGAGCAACGATTTAATAATTTGAGCGAACAATATAATTTCAACCCCAAAAACAACGTCCGCATAAATTATTTTTCGGTCGAAAAGGCAAAAGATATTATAAAAAAGACCACTTCATTCAAATCAAAATACAAAGACAAAAATAATTTCGAGACCACACCTTATAATATAAGTGATGAATTGCTTGAAAATATTTTTGCGGAATTTACCGAAGAAAAAATCACGCCTCTTGAAATCCAAATCATAGGCATGGAAATTCAACGAAAGTTGAAAGAGCAACAAGAAAAAGATACCAATGCCAACTTGCAAATAAATCTGAAATCGGCTGTAAAAAATTTTTATAATGAATTTTTAGAACCCAATTTAGAAGAAAATCATTACAACTTTTTGAATTATTTAGTCAATAACAATGACAACAAAAACATACCTCTAAGCCAAATTCCCGAAAATTTTTGCAACACTTTTAATGATATTTTAAAACCAATTTTAAACAATCAGACCAATACCTGCAACATTTATTTCAAAAGTAATTGGCTGAAAAACGAACTGCAAGAAATTCTGTCATCGCCGACAAGCAAAATCAAGAAATCCAAAAAAGGACTACTGCCGTCATCAAACAAAGGTGGCAAAAATAATTGCCGAAGCTACAAATTGGTCTCGGTAATCTTCCTGATATTGAGCATAATAGGAATTTACAGCATCAACCGAGCCAGAAAAACGGCTCAGGACAACAAGCAGTTAGCCCTCTCAAACATGTATGCCGCCTATTCCTACAAAAACATCAAAACCGACCCAACACTAAGTTTTCGATACGCCCAAAAGGCTTACGAGCATTATCCGCAAAACAGCGAAGCCTACAATGCCCTGCTAAATGCCTATTACAATACTGAGGTATTTTACTCATTACAAGGAAGTTTGCCCCCTCAAACTCGTGAGGCTGTTATCTCGCCAAACGGCAAATACATCTTAACAACCATCGAAAATGCAAAGCAAAAAAAGGCGGTATTATACTCAATAAAAGGCAAAAAAATCAAAGCGTTTATGCACAATAAGCCGGTATATTTCACGGGATTTTCGCATAATTCCAAACAAGCAATTTTTGCTGATGCAAAAGGTCTGTTATTCATCTACGACGTAAAAAAAGATGAACTCAAAAGCATAAAAGTCTGTAATTCAAGGATATTATACGCCCAACTTGACAATCAGAACAACATATTGATATTATGCGAAAAGGGCTTAAAGCTGTTTGACCAAAACGGCTCTGAAATAAGCATCTTTAAAACAAACGACACAAAATTCAACACGGCTTGCCTCTCGGAAGACGGGCAATTAATACTATCTGCCACAGGTAGCGAAATTGACATCTTCAACAGCAACGGGAAACTGCAAAACAAATTCAACCTACCGCTTGCCGCCGGCATAAAATACCCCCTCGTTACCGATATAAAAATCTCAAAAGACAAAACCAAATTTCTGATAGCCGTAAACGACATGCTCACAAAAACAAGCCAGCTGATACTTTGCGACAAAACAGGAAAATCAATCTTGAAATTCGGCGGTCATAATGATTGGATTCGCTCGGCATGTTTCTCGCCCGACGAAAGCCACATCCTAACGGCTTCCTACGACAAAACCGCAATCGTCTTAGACCTCAAAGGCAAGCAAACAGGCATTTTGAAAGGTCATAAAAGCTCGGTAAGCAACGCCGTATTTCTGCAAAACAACGAGACCGTCTTAACCGTAGGCGACGACGCAAAAATCCTGCAATGGAAATTCGGACGGCTAATAAATCCGCTTGCCGAATTTAAAAACATAGACCAAGCAATATTCTCGCCCTCGGAACTCAAAATCCTCATTGCCGCCGACACCATTCTGCAACTTCAAAACATATTCGGAAAACCCGAAACAAATTTCAACACCAACGGGCAAACCATAAAATCCACAAAATTCAGCAAAGACAAAAAATACATCTACGCCCTTACCAAAAGCAAATCAATAATGTTCTGGAAGCCCAACGGCAACCTCATCAAGACAATAAACAACATCCCCAAGCGATGTAAATTCATAGATTTCTATGCCGATTCGACATACGTTCTCTATCAAAAAAACGACACCATCATAACAATCCAAGAATTATTTTCAGGAAAATTAATCAACCAAATTCACTCCGACGAAAAGATAAATTACGCCTGCTTCTCGCAAAAAACAGGGCAAATCCTAATCTCAAAAGCCGACGGATTTATCTCAATAATGAACTCGAAAAACAAAATCATAAGAAACCTCAAAGGGCATACCGCATCGGTAAAAAAAGCAATTTACTCGCCCGATGAAGAAAACATAATAAGCATCTCGAAAGACAAAACCGCAAAAATATGGGACGTATACGGAGAAATGCTCCACGATATCCCGTCATACAACACCGGCATAAACAATGTAATATATTCGCCCAACGGAAAATCCATAGTCATAAGCACCAACGACAACAAAATCCAGATATACACCAACAATGCCAAATTCATCGGAAATATAAACTACTCGGGAAGACCAAAGAAGGTATCATTCTCATCTAACGGCGATTACATAATAACAATGTACTCAACCTATGGGAAAAACACAGCCAAAATCCAACACATAAGTCCCGAAATAATCCTTCGCTATGTGAACGAAGACAAAGTGTTTGGCAACATTCAAGAGTTTGACATAAAGTAGCAAATTATTTAAAACAATTCCAAATTATAACAAACCCACTAAAAAATACAGCTATTTAAACATAAGGTAGTACATTTGCACCGCCTATCACAAAAAGACATGAACGAACAAAAACAAATAACACATACCGGCATCATAAAAGCCAAAGACGGCAACAGCCTAAACGTAAGCATAATGCAACAATCGGCATGTGCGAAATGCACCGTAAAAGGTGTATGTGAAATGGCAGAAAAAGAAGAAAAAATAGTAAATATACAAACCCCTACACCCAATGATTTTAAAATAGGCGAAATGGTAACAGTATTTTACAAACAAACATTAGGATTCAGAGCCTTGCTATTAGGCTACCTACTCCCCTTCCTTATAGTCCTCACAGCCCTCATAATCCTAATGGCAATAACCAACAACGAAGCAATATCAGCACTCACAGCCCTCGGATTATTAATACCTTATCATATAACACTACATTTAACAAAAAACAAATTAAAAAAAACATTCTCATTCTCAGTAGAAAAAAACTAAAGTCCTGTAAAAAATGAACCAAGTAATAATAGCAACAATCATAAGCCTCGTAGCCATAGGAGCAGTAGCCGCCGTTATTTTGTATTGGGCATCTCAGAAATTCAAAGTATTCGAAGACCCAAGAATAGACCAAGTAGAAGAAGCCCTCCCGGCTGCCAACTGCGGAGGATGCGGATTTCCCGGATGTAGAAATTTCGCAGAAGCGTGCGTAAAGGCAACAGACCTTAACTCGCTAAACTGCCCCGTTGGAGGAAACCCCACAATGAGCAAAGTTGCCCAAATCTTAGGGCAGGAAATTCAAGAAAAAGAGAAAAAAATAGCAGTGCTACTTTGCAACGGCTCGCCCAAATACCGCAAACACAACAACGTATACGACGGAGCTAAAAACTGCACCATGGAAGCATCGCTATACGCCGGACAAACCGACTGCCAATACGGTTGCCTCGGACTCGGCGAATGCGTGGATGTATGCCACTTCAATGCAATATATATCAATCCGATAACCCAACTACCGGAAATAATAGAAGAAAATTGTACGGCTTGTAACGCATGTGTGGAAATTTGCCCCAAAAACATACTCGAACTAAGACCCGCCGGTAAACGCAGTCGCAGAATATACGTCTCATGTATAAACCAAGACCTCGGCGGAGCCGCCAAAAAAGCATGTAGCGTAGCATGTATCGGATGTAGCAAATGTTTCAAAGCCTGCCCGTTCGATGCAATCACAATGGGCGACAACAAAGCATACATAAACGCCGACGCATGTAAACTATGTCGCAAATGTGTTGAAGGTTGCCCAACCGATGCAATCCACGAACTAAACTTCCCGGCAAGAAAAAAGAAACCCGAAGCACCCAAGAAACCGGTAGCAACAACATAAAAAACATCAATCACCAAGAACCACAAAAAACAAAAACATCGCTAAAAAAATATTAGCCTTATGTTATTAAAAACTTTTAGAAAAGGCGGAGTACACCCACCGGAAAATAAAATATCAGCAAACAAAGCAATAGAAAAACTGCCAATACCCAAGACTGTATATGTGCCTCTTAGCCAACATATTGGAGCACCGGCAAAAGTCCTTGTTAAGAAAAGAGAAGAAGTGAAAACAGGGCAAATAATAGCCGAAACCGCAGGATTTATATCAGCCAATATACACTCGCCCGTATCAGGTGTAGTGAAGAAAATAGCACAAATACAAACTGCCGGCGGATACAAACAAGACGTGGTTGTGATAGACGTAAAAGACGACCTATGGCTTGAAGATATAGACACATCTGACGAAATTGTAAAAGAAATAAAAGCTACCCCGCAAGAGATACTCGAAAAAATAAAACAAGCCGGAATTGTAGGCATGGGAGGAGCGACATTCCCATCGCACGTAAAACTAAATCCGCCCAAAGGCACAAAAGCCGAAACCCTCCTTATAAATGGAGTGGAATGCGAACCCTATCTAACATCAGACCATCGCCTAATGTTGGAGAAACCCGAACAAATAATCATAGGCACTCGCATAATGATGAAAGCCCTGAGCATCAACAAGGCTTACATCGGAATTGAAAACAACAAAAAAGACGCAATAGCAACTCTTCAAAAATACGAAGATTCGCAAATCAAAATAGTACCCCTAAAAGTAAAATATCCGCAAGGAGGCGAAAAGCAACTTATAAAAGCAATCATCAACAGAGAAGTGCCATCGGGAGCATTGCCAATAGCAGTGGGTGCGGTGGTACATAATGTTGGTACTGCGGTTGCGGTATACGAAGCCGTGCAAAAGAATAAACCTCTGATAGAGAGAATAGTAACCATCACAGGCAAACAAGTTAGCAATCCATCAAACTTCCTTGTAAGAATAGGCACACCTGTAAGTCAGCTTATTGAAGCCGCAGGTGGAATGCCCGAAGACACCGCAAAAATAATCGGCGGAGGCTCGATGATGGGAAAAGCACTCAGCTCAACCGAAGCCCCCGTTACCAAAGGAACATCAGGCATAGTGCTGATGCCCAAGCAAGAATCATTCAGACGCAAAATGCAACCTTGCATAAGATGCTCAAAATGCGTGTCGGTATGCCCCATGGGCTTAGAACCACACTTGTTGATGTCATTAACACAAAAAGACATGTACGAGCGTCAAGAAAAAGAAGACGTAATGGACTGTATTGAATGTGGTTCATGCAGTTACACCTGTCCTGCCGACCGCCCGCTTTTAGATTATATCAGATTAGGAAAAAAACGTGTAGGAACAATAATCAGACAACGCAAAAGTTAAACTATATAAACTGACAAAATACTTCTTTTGATATGAACAAAATAGTAGTTTCACAATCACCCCACCAATTAGGCAACCAATCCGTACAAAAATTAATGTATGGCGTGCTAATAGCATTGATACCTACATTCTTAACCTCAATTTTCTTCTTTGGCTTAGGAGCAATCATAACCACCGTAACAGCAATAGTAGCAAGTGTGGCTTTTGAATACGCCATAACCAAAATATTCTTTAAACGCGAGCCTACTATCACCGACGGTTCGGCAATAATCACAGGAGCATTATTGGCATTCAACCTACCGTCAAACATACCTTTATGGATAGTAATAATAGGTGCGTTTGTAGCCATTGGAATAGGCAAAATGACTTTCGGCGGATTGGGCAACAACCCTTTCAACCCTGCATTAGTTGGTCGTGTATTCCTATTAATATCATTCCCTGTGCCAATGACAACATGGCCAAAACCAAGTCCACTCACAACCAAATTTCTCGGTTACACCGATGTAGCAACAGGTGCTACTCCGCTTGGTATGCTTAACGAAAGCAAAGGCAATGTTGATGCACTTGCAAGCAAAATCCCATCGTACTTAGATATGCTAACAGGAAATATGGGCGGTTCGCTTGGCGAAGTTGCCGGCATCGCAATCCTAATAGGCTTGGCATACATGCTGATAAAGAAAATAGTAACATGGCATATCCCCGTATCGGTAATATTAAGCGTTGTTATACTATCGGGCATAATGTGGCTGATTGACCCAACAAAATACGCTTCGCCTCTTTTCCATGTATTAACAGGCGGACTATTGCTCGGTGCGGTTTTCATGGCAACCGACTATGCAAGCTCACCCATGAGCGTAAAAGCAATGCTCGTATATGGTAGCGGAATCGGTATATTAACAGTCATAATCAGAACATTCGGAGCTTATCCCGAAGGCGTATCATTTGCTATACTTCTGATGAATGCCTTGACACCTATATTAAATATATACCTCAAACCCAAACGCTTCGGCGAAACAAAAAAGAAAAAATAAATTTAGATAATAAATAACACTAAATTCAAACGCTTTATGGCAGAACAAAAAGAATCCACCTTCTTAGCAATGGTAATAACACTATTCGTGGTAACAGCAGTGGCATCAACAGCATTGGCATTTGTGTATCAATTAACAAAAGAGCCGATAGCTTTGGCAAAATTAGAAAAGAAGAAAAACGCTATACAAGAAGTAGTGCCTACTTTTGATAACAACCCTGTGAAAGACATGTTTAAAGTGGGAATAAAACAAGGCGACTCGCTGGAATGTTATCCCGCCAAAATGAAAGGCAATTTGGTAGGAATAGCAGTACGCTCTGATACAAAAAAGGCTTTCAGTGGCGAAATGTGGATAATGACAGGCTTTACCCCAAAGGGTGAAATATACAACACAATGGTGTTGGAACACAAGGAGACTCCGGGACTTGGCGACAAAACCGACAAAGCAAAATCACTCGCCATAGTGGAAAAAGAGGACGGAACTACCGACACTACTTGGTGGACAAAGCAATTTCAAGGTAAAAAACCTCAATACGCCAAGGAAGGCGATTTTGAAAATCCTGCCAATATAAAAGTTACCAAAGACGGTGGCGAAATAAACGCAATAACCGCTGCAACCATCAGCTCTCGTGCTTACAGCGATGCGGTAAACAGAGGATTTCACGCATTTACCTTAGCTATTAAAAAGATTTCTAAAAAATAAAAAATAATACAATGAATAAATTAAGCATATTTACCAAAGGCTTCTTTAAAGAAAACGCCGTTTTTGTAATGTTGTTGGGTTTATGCCCCACACTCGGAACAACCACCTCGGCTCTTAACGGCTTGGGTATGGGACTTGCCACTACCTTTGTGCTTGTGATGTCGAACATTGTGGTAGCCTTAATAAAATCGCAAATTCCCGGCAAAGTACGGATACCTGCTTTCATCGTAATTATAGCATCATTTGTTACAATCGTAGAGCTTGTGATGCAAGCCTATCTACCTGATTTATTTAATGTTCTGGGCTTATTCATACCGCTCATCGTAGTAAACTGCATAATCTTGGGACGTGCGGAAGCATTCGCATCAAAAAACTCGGTTCTTGACTCGATATTAGACGGCTTGGGCATGGGGTTGGGCTTTGCAATGGCTTTGACGATACTCGGCTCGGTAAGAGAAATTTTGGGTAGCGGTGCAATCTTCAACATAAAAATATACTCGGGCGGTGCATTGCTATTTGTGCTTGCTCCCGGAGCATTTTTGGCGTTGGGATACTTAATAGCAGGAATGAACAGACTTAAAGAAAAAAATAAATAATAAAACCATAAAGTAACTAATTATGAATTTCATCATTATAATAATATCGGCAATATTTGTAAACAATATTGTTTTAATGAAGTTTTTGGGTGTATGCCCTTTCTTTGGAGTATCGAAAAAAATCTCAACAGCATTGGGAATGGGCGGTGCCGTGCTTTTTGTAATGACAATTTCCACAATCATAGCCTACCTCATACAAAAGTACATTCTTGAAGCATTTGGCATTGAATACATGCAAACCATATCGTTTATTTTGGTTATAGCGTCGCTGGTGCAATTAGTTGAGATTATACTTAAAAAAGTAAGTCCGGCATTGTTCCAAGCACTGGGAATTTTCCTACCGCTTATCACGACTAACTGTGCGGTACTTGGTATTGCCATATTAGCCGCCACAAATGAGGCTTACGGTTTGCTTGAAACCACCGTATTTGCAATATCCTCGGCAATAGGTTTTGGACTTGCATTAGTATTATTCGCAGGCTTGCGAGAGCATCTTGATTTAGCTGACATACCCGAAGGAATGCGTGGTGTGCCGATAGCATTTATCACCGCCGGTTTATTGGCTATGGCTTTTATGGGCTTCTCCGGAATAGCGTAAAAAGAGGTAAAAAGTAAAAGTTAAAAGATAAAAAAGGAAAGTAAGTATTAAAAAAGACCTGACAAGCTGAAAGCTTGGGCGGGTCTTTTTTTGTTATGTGTAAAAGTAATAGTAGAGGTACAATGGGTTGTGCCTTATAAGGTAAAAGTTAAAAAGTAAAATATAAATTTAGATTTGCCAGATCTTTTTTATGGCACTTTATTGCTTATTTTTTCATAACGAACAATATTTTTTTTATCCTTTGAAAAGTTCCAAACCAATAATATTAACTCTGTATCGGTTATAGAAAGAATACGCCTGTATGAATCTTTGGGATAAAAAAATGAAAGGTCATTATACATGATAATATCAGTAGCACTATGCGGGAATTTCCATTTTAAGACCTCTTTTTTACCTTGCCCCAAAATTGTAATAGTCTTATCATTTACTTCAATAGTGTCTATTGAAGAAATCCATTTCCCTTTTAATTTAGTTGAATAATATTCAATTATCTCTTTTTTTAATGTATCGCCGGAAATTATTTCCCTTTTTTTCGAATATGTATCATAGTATATAGTTTCTTTGACTAAATCAAAAGCAGTGCTAATGTATAAACATGTTGAATCTCTATACCACAATACATTAAAGATATAATCCCCTTCTTGCCAATCAGTATCCCAGTTGTATTTAAATAATATTATGTTTTGGTTTCTAAATTGATATGAATAGCTTCTCTGCCCATGCCCGGGCATAGCACCCCACATACACCCTTCGGCATTAATCTGTATGTTATGATTGTCAAAAGGGCTTGCTGATAATGTCTCCTTTGGATTATAACACAATACATAACATAAAGCAATTATGCCTATTAAAATTAAAACTGTAATTATTATAAACACCTTAAAAGTTACATTTATAATCTTCTTACATAAATTACAAGGCATATTAATTTTTTCTTTTTATCAAGTTATAGTGTCATACCAAAATTTGCATTCTGTCCTCCCCCCCTACTCAACA
>PDWI01006962.1_pt1 | contig 13970 bp, 10 predicted proteins | sample 1430891 | NCBI WGS metagenome assembly PDWI01 (sample SAMN01162508, study PRJNA174530) | Oral metagenome, whole genome shotgun sequencing project. | biome: Marine environment; feature: Marine mammal; material: Swab sample of the gingival sulcus; isolation source: swab sample of gingival sulcus...
AAGTTTATATAAAAATTTCAGTGCGGAAGTGGACAAACCTGTATTTGAGGCATTAGCAAAAATGTACAGCGAAAAAGCACCACAAGAGTTTGTTCCTGAGAACTTTAAAAATGCTGATTTCAAAGCATTAGCCGATGATATTTATGCCAATAGTAAATTCACAAGTTTGGAGGGCGTAAAAGAGTTATTACAAGGAACAGCGGAGGAAGTAAAACAAAAATTAGCAAATGACAAAGGATATGCTTTTGCAATGCCATTGCACCAAATGTTCTTGTTCAAAATTGCTCCTCAATACCAACAGAAAAACGGTGCTATACAAGCCACTCAAAAGAAATATATGAAAGCCTTAATGGAGGTATTCCCTAACAAGCGATTTTTCCCTGATGCGAATAGCACTTTGCGTGTCAATTATGGTCGTGTAGAGGGTTACGAGCCAAAGGATGGTATTTACTACTTACCAAAAACATATTTAAACGGAGTAGTTGCTAAGCACAAAGAGGGCGATTATGAATTCCACGTTCCTCAAAAATTAAGAGATTTATATGCTACCAAAGATTTTGGAATGTATGCAGAAAATGGAAAAATGCCAGTAAATGTATTGACTACCAACCATATGACAGGTGGAAATTCGGGAAGTCCGATATTGGATGCTCACGGAAATATGATTGGATTGGCGTTTGACACGACTTGGGAAGGAACGATGAGTGATTTACATTTTGATGCTGAAATCGTACGAAGTATTATGGTAGATATCCGCTATGTGTTATTCATCATCGATAAATACGCAGGAGCAGACAACCTTATCAAAGAGTTGAAGATTGTTTATCCTAAAAAGTAAGTTTTTTTTTAAAATAAAAATCACTTAAATTATTTTACAAAACCTAACAGGTTTTTAGCAAGTCTTGTTAAAAACCTGTTAGGTTTACATCTGAAAAATAGTAAAAAAACAATGAAAAATTTTAAATTGCCTACGGCACATACCATTTTGCTGATTATCGCTGGTTTGGTAGCCTTACTTACTTGGTTTATACCTGCGGGAAAATACGACAACTTGAAATATGACAAGGCATCAAATGTATTTATCAAAACGCATTATCAAAATAAAGTAGAGGTTGATGAGGAAACAAAGGAAGAAACGACTGTTTTAGCAGAAGAAACCACAGAACTTCCTGCGACACAGGAAACTTTGGAAAAGTTAAACATTAAAATTCCTTTGGAAAAATTCACTTCTGGAAGTATTTACAAACCAATTAGTATTCCTAATACTTACAACGAATTAGCCTCAAAACCACAAGGATTTGTCGCTTTTGTAAAAGCTCCGATTAAAGGGATTATCGATTCATCGGACATTATCTTATTCGTATTAATTTTAGGAGGAGTTATCGGGATTATGAACTTTTCAGGAGCGTTTGATGCGGGTATTGGAAGATTAGCAGAAATCCTAAATGGAAAAGAATTTTTACTCATTGTTTTTGTTTCTACTTTGATTGCTGTCGGCGGAACAACGTTCGGTTTGGCAGAAGAAACCATTGCCTTTTACCCTATTCTAATTCCTATATTTTTGGCTGCAAAATACGATGCCATTGTTCCATTAGCATCGGTATATTTAGGATCATCAATTGGAACAATGTGTTCAACGACCAACCCATTTAGTGTGATTATCGCCTCTGACTCGGCAGGAATTAACTGGACAACAGGACTTACAGGAAGATTAATAATGCTTATTGGCTGTACTATCATTTGCATTGTTTACATTTTACGCTACGCAAAAAAAGTACAAGAAGATGCCAAAAACTCTATCATTTTTGAGCAAAAAGAAATGATTGAGGGCTTATTCGGCTCATCAAAATCAGAGCAAACATTGACCAACAGAATGAAACTCATTTTATTAGTTTTCGCAATGTGTTTTGTGATTATGATTTATGGTGTTTCACGTTTGAGTTGGTGGTTTGAAGAAATGACCGCTGTCTTTTTGGTAGGAAGTGTAATCATTGGAATTTTATCCAAAATCAGCGAAGAAAAATTTGTTTCCGAATTTATCAAAGGAGCAACAGACTTATTAGGTGTTGCTTTTATTATCGGTATTGCTCGTGGAGTATCTGTTTTAATGGAAAATGGACTTATCAGCGACACCATTTTATATAATGCAAGTGCCGTTACTGACGGAATGAACAAAGGTATTTTTGTAAATGCTTTATTATTTATTTACTCTGGATTGTCGTTTTTTATTCCGAGTTCCTCAGGTATGGCAGTACTCACGATGCCGATTATGTCGCCATTGGCAGACACCGTAGGAGTTGGTAGAGAAGTCATTGTAAATGCTTATCAATACGGAATGGGATTATTCGCATTTATCAATCCAACAGGCTTAATTTTAGCCTCACTCGCTATCGTGAAAATTGGCTACGACAAATGGTTAAAATTTGTAATGCCACTTGTCATTATTTTGGCAGTTTTTACGATGATTGTTTTGACTTTACAGGTGTATTCAGAATCTTTACAAATGTGTTTTGGGTCAGTTATAAATTATTTTAATGGACTTTTTTAGCAACCAATAACTCCAATAAATTTTGAGTTTATAAAAAAATTGTACTAAGATGTCTTTATGGTAATTCTCGATACAACTTTCTTCCTTTCGTCAGAAGATCACTCGAATTGATAACGTGTTTTTAAGAGTATTTTTAGAATAGGAATTAGTACAAACCAAACCATATTCAAAAAAATAAGTCGTCTAAAATTAGACGACTTATTTTTTATGAAATAAAATCAAAAATATCTATTTTCTCATTCCTAATTTATGACCTGCAACTGCATAGTAAAGTATAATTGCGTAACAAGGTAATAAAATCCAATAACCACTAGTAGATGCCTCTGCTGTTGCTTTTGCTGCTTCCATACCTCCTGCTATCAATTCATTTTTAAATCCATCTACCAACCGTCCGTAAAGTGGTGGAATAATTGCTCCTCCGGCAATTGCCATTACTAACAATGCTGAGGCTGTTTTGGTGAATTTACCCAAACCTTTTAAAGTCAAAGGCCAAACTGCTGGCCAAACTAAGGCGTTTGCAACACCCAATGACGCTACAAAAAGAATCGATGTAAATCCTGAAGTAAACACAATACAAAGTGTTAATATAATACCTAAACCAGCACTCAATTTTAAGGCTGTATCTTGTTTTAGATATTTAGGGATTAAAACAACTCCTAAAGCATAAGTTGCCACCATCGCCATTAAAGTAAACGTCGTAAAGAATCGAGCATCTTCTGCTGGGAATCCTAAAGACAATCCATAAGCGATAATTGTATCACCAGCAACTACCTCTGCTCCTACATATACAAATAATGTAAGTACTCCTAACCAAAGGTGTGGGAATTGGAAAATACTTGTCTTTGTAGTAACTCCTGCATTCTCTTCGCTTGATTCATCACCAGAATCACCGTCAATATCAGGTAGTGGAGCGAATAAAATTAACACTGCCAATACACCTAAAATACCCGCCATTATTAAATAAGGTACCACTACACTGTCCGCAGCAGCACTTAGCATTTGTTCTTTTTCTGAAACACTAACATGTGCTAACTTTTCCTTCATTTCATCAATTCCTGAAAGTAATAATGTTCCAAAAATCAAAGAACCTAAAGCACCCGCAACTTTATTACAAATTCCCATAATCGAAATACGCTTTGCTCCACTTTCGATAGGTCCCAAAATAGTAATGTATGGGTTTGATGCCGTTTGTAACAAGGTCATTCCTGCTCCTTGTATAAAAATCCCTGTTAAGAACATCCAATAAGTTCTTGCCTCAGCAGCAGGAATAAATACCAATGCTCCAAGTGCCATAATGAATAATCCTAAAGACATTCCTCTTTTATAACCTATTTTTTCTAAAACAAAAGATGAAGGCAATGCCATTACTACAAATGAAATGTAGGAGGCTGTTGCTACAAAATAAGCCTGCATATCCGTTAATTCATTGATTGTTCTCATAAACGGAATTAAAGCCCCGTTAATCCAAGTAACAAATCCAAAAATAAAAAATAAAGCCGCTATAATAGTAATAGGTACTATATAACTTTTCGATGAATTTTGTGTTGTCATTTTTTTATGTTTTTTAGTTAATTTTTAAATTGAACGACGAAGATACATATTTTTATTTTACTTTTTCAATAAAAAATCGTTATTTTTATTTTTAATGCTGTTTTTTTTCATTAATTAAATTATAAAACCCTTATTTTTAGAAAGAAAGAATCCATATTGTTAATGGTTAATTATAAATGATTAACGGTTATATCTTTTGTCTTTGCATCTTTCGTCTTTTGTCTTCACATCTTTTCGCTATTTCCTACACAAAAAGATTACACTAACAATAAAAATTGTACCTTTGCCCCATAAACAAGATATTATGCGATTACACTTAAACTTAGTGGTAACGGTAATTGACTCCTTAAAGTTGATTTTCAACGAGGGAGAATACGCCGATAAAGTAGTAGAAAAAGCACTTAAAAAAGATAAAAGGTGGGGCGTTAGAGACCGTAAATTCATCGCTGAAACCATTTACGAAATGGTTCGATGGAAACGACTTTACAACGAAATTGCCGAAACAAAATTCCACTATACTCACGAAAATTTATGGAAAAATTTTGCCGTTTGGGCTGTTCTGAAAGGGATTCCTTTACCAGATTGGAAACATTTACAAAACGTTCCATCAAGAAGAATTAAGGGACGATTTGATAAATTGAGAACAATACGAGTTTTCAAGGAATCTATCCCTGATTGGTTGGACGAGCGTTGTGTGGCTGAACTTGGGGAAAAACATTGGGCAAAGGAGATTACTGCTCTAAACCAACAAGCGGAAGTGGTATTACGAGTAAATACACTCCAAACGACACGAGAAAACCTACAAAAAGAATTAGAAAATGAGGGAATTGCAACTATTTTTGTCAAAAAACATCCTTATGCACTACAATTAGTAGAGAGAGCCAATGTTTTCATTACAAAAGCCTTCAAGAAAGGTCTTTTTGAAGTACAGGACGCCTCTTCTCAGTTAGTTGCTGATTATTTAGATGTTGCTCCTGGAATGCGCGTAATAGACACTTGCTGTGGTGCTGGTGGCAAAACGTTACATTTAGCAGCTCTTATGGAGAATAAAGGGCAAATTATCGCTACTGACATTTACGAAAGTAAACTAAAAAAACTGAAAAAAAGAGCCAGAAGAAATGGTGCTCATAACATTACCACTCGTTTGATTGAAGGTAGCAAAACGCTCAAAAAATTGAACAATACTGCCGACAGAGTACTTATAGATGCTCCATGTAGTGGTATTGGAGTTTTAAAAAGAAATCCAGATAGCAAATGGAAACTACAACCTGAATTTTTAGACAATATTATTAAGACACAGAGACAAATCTTAAATGATTATTCTAAATTTGTTAAAAAAGGAGGTAAATTTGTGTATGCAACTTGCTCTATCTTACCCTCCGAAAATGAACAACAAATTCAACATTTTTTAGAAAATCATTCGGATTTTAAATTCATCAAAGAACAAAAAATAAGTGCCTCTGAATCTGGATACGACGGATTTTATATGGCTCTTTTAGAACGAATTAAATAAAATTATGAAACGATTAGTTTATACCCTTTGCTTATTAGTAGCAATTGTATCTTGCAAAAAAGAAAATAAATCAAAATTTACAATAGAGAATACACCTCCTTCAAAATTTAAGGTAACAGTTGCGGATATTACAGACTCTGAGGCTACAATTTTATCAGGAAAATCAGAAGACCCTGACAGAGATAAAATCTCTTATAAAGTGGCTCAGAACGGAAAAGAGTTTTCCTTAAACTCTAAAAGGATTTACACATTTAAAGGTCTAAAAGAAAACACCTCTTACTCAGGGAATGTAATCGCTGATGACGGAAAAGGCGGAAAAACAACAACTCCTTTTTCTTATAAAACATTACAAAAAGGAGCAGAACACAACAATAATTTTGTTATCCCTAAGCAATTACAAAAATATTACGAAGATGTAAATTTCACTTTAGATAAAAAGAAGTTATACAATGATTTGGCTGTACTTACAATTGCAAAACATTCAAAAATCTTAACCTACGGACAACGTCATCGTTTTTTATACGACATTGACAATGACTTAAATAATGATGATAATGTTGTTTTAGTATATACAGGTGAAAGTAGATATTGGAAAGAGTATCAGAGCGGTTCTAATAGTCACTCTAAACAGACTTTTAATACAGAACACGTTTATCCAAAATCAAAACTTCGCGCAGGTGAAGATACGAACAATGACGGTGATGCTGATGCAATTACAGATTTACACCACTTACGTTGTTGTGATGCAAAAACGAATTCTAGACGAAGTAATCATCGTTTTACAGAAGGTAAAGGTAATTGTCGCCTTATAAAAAGAAATTGGTATCCTGGTGACGAATGGAAGGGAGATGTAGCAAGAATGGTAATGTACGTAAATCTTCGTTACAATGAGCCATTTGGTGATGTTAGTACTGACGGTATTCGATTATTACTCAAATGGAATAGAGAAGATCCCGTAAGTAAATTCGAAGAACAAAGAAATAACCTAATCGAAAAAGCACAAGGAAATAGAAATCCTTTTATCGACAATCCGTATTTGGCAACAATGCTTTGGGGAGGTGAAGATGCTGAAAATCGTTGGAAATAGGCTTTAAGCTGTAAGCTTTATGCTAACAATGCTTATAGCATAAAACTAAAAACAAATGATCATAACAGATACACATACACATTTATACAGTGATTCTTTCGATGATGATAGAAATGAAATGGTAGAAAGAGCCATTAAAGCAGGTGTAAAGCGTTTTTTTATTCCCGCTATTGACAGTGGTTATTACTCAAGAATGTTGGATTTAGAGACTTCCTACCCTGATCATACTTTTTTGATGATTGGCTTACACCCTACTTCCGTAAAAGAAAACGTACAGGAAGAATTGGATTTTGTGGCAGAAAAACTGAAAGAACGTTCGTTTTACGCTATTGGCGAAATTGGGATTGACCTCTATTGGGACAAAACTTTTTTGCAACAACAACAAGATGCCTTTAAAACGCAAATTCAATGGGCGAAAAAGTATCATTTACCTATTGTTATTCATTGTAGAGAGGCTTTTAATGAAGTTTTTGAGATATTAGAAGAGGAAAAAGGAGATGATTTGCACGGTATTTTTCACTGCTTTACAGGCACACACCAACAAGCAGAAAAGGCGATTTCTTACGGAATGGCACTAGGAATTGGCGGAGTTGTTACTTTCAAAAACGGCAAAATTGATCAATTTTTAAACGAAATACCTCTCGAGCATGTCGTATTAGAGACTGACTCTCCATATTTAGCCCCAACACCTTACAGAGGAAAGCGAAATGAGAGTAGTTACATCGTAAATGTTTTAGAAAAAATGGCAACTATCTACCAAAAGACACCACAAGAAATTGCTGAGATAACCACCCAAAATTCAGTCAAAATTTTTGGAGTCTAATAATATATGTATATTTGCTTACTGAATTATAAAAAACAACTTCAATGAAAAGATTAGTTTTTAGCCTATTTTTCCTTCTATTAGTAGGGATAGTATTTGGACAAAACAATACTGATATCAAAAAACATGAAGTAAAAATTAACGGGCTTTTGTTAGCCGCTTCTACAACTATTGACTTAAGTTATGAGTATGTAAAAAATCCATCTACAGGATTTGGAGTATCTGTTTTATGGAATATGCGCGATAAAGAGTTCCCTATGGAAAGATTTTCTGTAACACCATTTTACAGAATTTATTTCTTCTCTAAAAAAGATTATGGAGCCAACGGTATTTTCGTAGAAGGTTTTGTAAAAATGGCATCAGCAAAGAATTTTGACTACAAGTATGATGATCAAAATTCCAATGGAGTAACAAATATGGATCCTAAATTCAATACTGCTTTAGGAATTTGCATCGGTAAAAAGTGGGTCAATAAAAGTAACTTTTCTTTAGAGATTTTTATAGGAAGTGGAGCTACCATAAAATCGTCTAACAAGATTGATAATTTACCAAGAGTTGGAATAAATATTGCTAAAAGATTTTAATTAACTAAAAAGAAAAAGAATGAAACGTATTTTAATAGTATTCATGTTTATAGGAACATTCGCACAAGCACAGCAAGAAATAAAACTTGATGTGATAAACCCTTTGGTTATGAAGAGTATTGGGGCATCCTATGAATTATATTTAAATGAAGAAACTTCAACTTCTGTAGGAATCTCTTTCTTATATGACTTATCAAAAGATGATGTAAATTTTAGGTATAATGAAAAACTAGTGTTAGCACCTTATTTCCGATACTATATTCCTATGTCCTCATCTAATAATTTTAGATTATTTGGAGAATTATTTTTAGGCATTAATAAGGGAAGAAAAAAAAATAAGGAAAAGAGTACGGAAGAAAATACTATTTATGATAAATATACCGATGGAGCATTAGGAATTGGAGGCGGACTTAAATATGTCTCTCCACAAGGTTTTGTCTTTGAAGCACACGCTGGTGTCGGTAGAAACCTATTTAGTGAAAAGTCTATTGCTGTTGTCCCTAGACTTGGATTATCCATAGGATATAGATTCTAAAAAAATAAACAATATATAAAAACAAACAATTATGGCACTTAGTAAAAATGTAGAAAAAGTATTAAACGAACAAATTAACGCTGAGTTTTGGTCAGCTTATTTGTACCTTTCAATGTCTTCTTTTTTAGACAGAGAAGGATTCAGTGGTTTTGCAAACTGGTTAAAAATGCAGTATCACGAAGAAAATCAACACGCAATGAAGATATACGAATACGTCCTAGAGCGTGATGGAAAAGTACTTTTAGATCCTATCAAAGAAGTACAACAAGAATGGGATAACATTACAGAACTTTTTAAAGATGTTTACCAACACGAACAAAAAGTAACTAAAATGATTAACAACTGTGTTTCTGTTGCTCTTAAAGAGGAAGACCACGCTACAACAAGTATGTTACAATGGTTCGTTGATGAGCAAGTAGAGGAAGAATCTAACTGCCGTGATATATTAGATAAACTAAAAATCATTGGTGGAAACGGACAGGGATTATATATGATGAATGAGGAATTCAGAAACCGTACACTTCCTACTGAGGAATAATAGACTGAACACTAATTATAAAAAGCCCAAGAGTAAAAAACTTTTGGGCTTTTTTGTTTTTATTTGCTCGGATACACTTAATAGTTGCTATATTTTATCATATAAGTTTGCAACAAAATAAATAAAAAACACTACTTTTACACTTTCAAATTGAAGACAGTATTTTTATGGAAAAACAATTTTCGAAAAAAGTAAGAAGTGTAATTGGCTACAGTAAGGAAGAAGCACAACGATTGGGGCACGAGTTTATAGGCACAGAACATTTTGTATTAGGCATATTAAGAAATCGACAAGGTAAAGCAATAGAAATTTTAAATGTTTTAAGTGTCAATTTGGACTATTTGCGTAAACGAATCGAAGCTCTAAATCCAGCAACACCATCATTACACCATTTTGTAGGTGAGAAAAAGAATTTACATTTGACTAATCAGGCTGAAAAAGCTCTAAAATTCACAGTTTTAGAGGCAAAAGACCTCAAAAGTCAAGAAGTTGACACTGCGCATTTATTGCTGTGTATCTTACGTAATGACAAAGATCCTGTTTCCAAATTATTCAATGCTTTTGACGTTAGCTATGAAGAAGTTAAAAGAACTTACAATCAACTGTTTTCAGAAAATGATGTAACAAATCCTTTTGAGGCAAATTTTGAAGAAGACGCAGAAAAAGAAAGGTTTTCTAGTAGTGAGAAACCAAGCAAGTCTTTTTCAAAAAAAGCGCATAAATCGAATACGCCCGTATTAGACAATTTCGGTAGAGATTTGACTAAATTAGCAGAACAAGGAGAATTAGACCCTGTTGTAGGACGAGAAAAAGAAATTGAGCGTGTTTCTCAAATTTTGAGCCGTAGAAAAAAGAACAATCCTATTCTTATCGGAGAGCCAGGCGTTGGTAAATCAGCGATTGCAGAGGGATTATCTCTTAGAATTGTACAACGAAAAGTATCAAGAATTTTATTTGACAAACGAGTTGTTTCCTTGGATTTGGCGAGTTTAGTCGCTGGAACAAAATATAGAGGACAGTTTGAGGAGCGAATGAAAGCCTTGATGAATGAATTGAAGAAAAATGACGATATCATTTTATTTGTAGATGAAATTCACACTATTGTAGGAGCTGGAGGAGCAACAGGCTCTTTAGATGCCTCAAATATGTTAAAACCTGCATTGGCACGAGGTGAAATTCAATGTGTTGGAGCAACTACTCTAGATGAATACCGAACAAACATTGAGAAAGACGGGGCTTTGGAACGTCGTTTTCAAAAAGTAATCATAGAGCCTACAACCGTAGAAGAAACCATACAGATACTTAACAATATCAAAGACAAATACGAGGAACATCACAATGTTCAATTCACAGATGAAGCAGTGGAAGCCTGTGTAAAATTGACCAATCGATATATGACAGACCGATATTTGCCAGACAAAGCGATTGACGCTATGGATGAGGCTGGTTCTCGTATTCATATTACCAATATTGTCGTTCCAAAAGAAATGGTGGAGTTAGAGAAAGAGCTAGAAAGCACACAAGAAGAAAAAACAAACGCCATTAAGAGTCAGCAATTTGAAAAAGCAGCTAGTTTTCGAGATAGAGAAAATGAAATCAGTAAAAAGTTACAGAAAATGCAAGAGGAATGGGAGGAAAATACTCGTAAAAACCGTAAAACTGTAACAGAAGAGAATGTAGCAGAAGTCGTTTCTATGATGACGGGAATTCCTGTACATCGTGTAGCGGAAGAAGAGAACAAAAGATTAGGTGATTTACCTGAACGTATCAAGGGAAAAGTTATCGGACAAAACGAAGCGGTAGAAAAGGTTGTTAAAGCCATTCAGCGTAATAGAGTTGGTCTAAAAGATCCTAACAAACCGATAGGATCATTCATCTTTTTAGGGCAAACAGGGGTTGGAAAAACGCAATTAGCAAAGATCTTAGCCTTAGAATTATTTGATAGCAACGATGCCTTGGTTCGTATTGATATGAGCGAATATATGGAAAAATTTGCGGTATCTCGTTTGATAGGTGCGCCTCCTGGGTATGTTGGCTATGAAGAAGGAGGACAACTTACAGAAAAAATCAGACGAAAACCTTACGCTATTGTATTATTAGACGAAATCGAAAAAGCACATCCTGACGTTTTTAATATGTTGTTACAGATTTTAGATGACGGATTTGTTACGGATAGTTTAGGGCGTAAAATTGATTTCAGAAATACGGTGATTATTATGACTTCTAACATCGGAAGTCGCCAATTGAAAGAATTTGGAACGGGTGTTGGTTTTGGAACAGCCTCTAAAAAATCGCAAATGGATGCCGAAGAAAAAAGAGTTATTCAAAATGCTTTGAAAAAGTCCTTTGCTCCTGAATTCTTGAACCGTATTGATGATGTTATTGTATTTAATGCTTTAGAACGAGAGCATATTCATAAGATTATCACCATTGAATTAGAAAAACTAAAACAGCGAGTAAAAGGATTGGGTTATGAATTGAAGTTAACCCAAGAAGCAATGGATTACATCGCTGACAAAGGTTTTGATAAACAGTATGGCGCAAGACCTTTAAAAAGAGCTATTCAAAAATATGTAGAAGATGCTTTGGCAGAGGAAATTGTAAATACCAACATCAAAGAAGGTGATACCATATCAATGGATTTAGATAAAAAAGAAGAAGTTTTAAAAATTGAAATTGAACATTCTGAAGGTTAGTATGACTTAGTAATATTTTATCTTTAAACTATTACAATTACTATGAAAAAAATAAAGCTAAATGAATACGCTAAAAGTTTACAACAAAACTTAGATGATTTTATAGAAACTAATTTACCATTTATTAAAAAACAAATTGAGAGTAATCTAATTAACATTACAGGAAAATTTGAAGATTTTGAATTTGATAAAGTAAATAAAAACTCTTGGGGAGTTTATGTGTTTTATGTCAAATTAAATCAAGAAATACCAAAATTTGAAGATTTAGAGGGGTTATGGAATGCTGAAAAACTCAAATCTCCAAAAGTAATTAAAAGTAGATTTAGAGAACTTGAAGAAGGTGTCTATCATTGTTTGTACGTAGGAAAATCAGAAAATTTAAGGAAGCGAATTAACCAACATATACATCAAGAGACTAATCCAAGTACTTATGGTTTAAAGTTGTCTGAGCATTCTAAATTCACTAAAAACAATGAATTTAAAGTTGGATATTTTGTATTGGACGAAAATCCATCAAAGAATTTAGATGCGATGAAATACTTACTCGTAATGTTAGAAAAAGAATTAAGAGCAGAACTTAAACCTTTAATAGGAAAACAATAGTTTATTCTCCCTAACCCAATGCTTTAAAATAATTCTTCAACACCTCATCATTCAACTCACGAGGAGTAAAAATTTCCAATAATATTGGACTTTTTTCCTCATTGAAGAATATGGTTAATTTTTCTGTTAATTCACTCTCTTTATCAACCGTTACATATTTAACACCAAACATTTGACACAAATGATGTGCCGTCAACTGATGTGGTGTCTCAAAATAAGATAATGATTTGGTGGTTTGTGGACCTGGTATAAATCTAAAAATACCTCCTCCTCCATTATTGAGTAAAATAATTTTAAAATCATTTGGAATGTATTTGTTCCAAAGTCCATTACTATCGTAGAAGAAACTAATATCTCCTGTGATAAATACCGTTGGTAATTTTGATGCATATCCAGCACCTACGGCTGTACTTGTACTTCCATCGATTCCACTTGTTCCTCTGTTGCAAAAAACCTGCACAGAAGTATCGATATCAAATAATTGAGAATACCGAATCACAGAACTATTACTCAATTGCAACTGCCTATTTTTAGGTAATAAAGAAAGAATTTCAGCAAACACTTTTAAATCCGAAAAAGGGGCTTTTTCTAAAAATTGGCGATGCTTTTCTTTACGAAATACCTTTTTTTGTAACCAAAATTCTTGAAAATCACTCTGTTTCCCCTCTGTATATTTGGTAAATTCTTGAAAAAACAAATTAGGATTTGTTTTAAAATGCTTTGTCAAACAATGAAAAGTGTCATTTGCATTATGTGTATCTACGTGCCAATGATTTTTAGGCTGACATTTTCGCAAGTATTGTTTTATTTTTTTAGAAACCACCAACCCTCCGAGAGTAAGTAGAATATCAGGACTAAACGTTTTTATTTCATCATCATCAAAAGGAAAAATCAATTGGTCAATACTATTAATAAACTTAGTATGAGCCAAATTTGCCGTATTCTCTACCAATACGAGTACTGACGAATCCTCTACCATTTTTTCTAACCACTTTTGCAAATCCTTATCAGGAAAATATTGCCCTACTAAAATGAGTTTTTTAGCAGATGTGTTCCAAATTTTGGCATAAGAAGACAAATCTTCATCAAACGTCGTTTCTTTAGGCAAAGATACCTTTTGAGGCTTTGGTAAATCAACCTCTTCGTATTCATACAAAGGCTCGTCAAAAGGAATATTTATATGTACTGGCTGACTATTCGAGATGACGGCTTGAAATGCATTTTCTAACTCTTTTTTGTCATTATTTCCGTCTAAATTAGCGTTATAACAAGTGTGATTTTCAAATACATTTCTCTGTCGAATGGTTTGTCCGTCTCCAATGTCAATCAAATGTTTAGGTCGATCAGCAGAAATCACAATCAAAGGAATGTGACTATAAAAAGCCTCCGCAATTGCTGGATAATAATTCAATAAAGCCGAACCAGAAGTACAAACTAACGCTACTGGTTTGCGTTTTTGCTGTGCAATTCCCAATGCAAAAAAACCAGCACA
>PDWI01006966.1_pt1 | contig 13962 bp, 9 predicted proteins | sample 1430891 | NCBI WGS metagenome assembly PDWI01 (sample SAMN01162508, study PRJNA174530) | Oral metagenome, whole genome shotgun sequencing project. | biome: Marine environment; feature: Marine mammal; material: Swab sample of the gingival sulcus; isolation source: swab sample of gingival sulcus...
AGGCAAAATACGATGCTCCGTTCCTGACAGTTTCTCAACTCCTTTAATGGTCAAAAGGTTAGAACCTACCCCTTTAATATCCGCTCCCATTCTATTCAACATTTTACATAACTGTTGAATATAAGGCTCACAAGCCGCATTATAAATAGTAGTAGTACCTTCAGCCAAACAAGATGCCATTATAATATTGGCCGTTCCTGTTACAGACGCCTCGTCTAAAAGCATATACGTTCCTTTTAGATTCTCCGCTTTAACTTCAAAGCAGTTTCTCTTTTCATCAATATGGAACTCTGCTCCCAATTTCTGGAAACCAATAAAATGCGTGTCTAAACGTCTTCTTCCTATCTTATCACCACCCGGTTTAGGCAAGAATCCCTTTCCAAAGCGTGACAACAAAGGACCTAAAACCATAATAGACCCACGTAAAGCCGCTCCTAAACGTGTATATTCTTCTGATATAAGATATTCTATATTAATATCATCGGCTTGAAAACTATAAGTGTCTTCATTAATACGCTTGACCTTTACTCCCAAGCCTCTAAGTAATTCTATTAACTTATTAACATCTAAAATATTAGGAATATTAGAAATCGTTATTTCTTCTTCACTCAATAAGACTGCACTTATTACTTGTAAAGCTTCATTTTTAGCACCTTGAGGGGTTAAACTTCCTTTTAACTTTCGTCCTCCTTCTACTCTAAATGTACTCATCTTGAAATTAGCGTTTTTTGTTGATTTTCTTTTTCTTTTTATTACTGTTTTTTACCGATATATTTTCTAATTGAATATCGTCTAAAAAATCAAATGTTTTGCCTGATAATTTTACAAAATCATCTTTTATCACATCATCTGTAACCATATCTTTATTCCAAAGAACATAGAAATGCTTCATTTGATTTAGAATCTTAGTAACATACAATTTTAAATGCTCCTCTTCTTGTAAATCTACTTGCTGAATTAACAACTCTATATTTTTTCCGTAATGTCTTATTTTAATCTTAGATTGTGGATAAGAAATAGATTGAGGTTGCTCTAAAACCTCTTCTTTAGGAGGAATAGCAACAGGAATATCAATATCCAAATCGAAATCAGCCATAATTAACAATTGTGTCCACAAATGTTGTTCTAATTCTTCTTTATTATGAATCTTAGGACTCAAAGAAGACATTACATTAACCACTATTTTAGCTTGTTCATTACGTTCTTTTCTATCTTCTATGGTCTTCAAAAAAGCTACCATTTGATGAATATTTCTACCATATTCCGGTAATATAAGGGTTGTTCTGCTCGTATTATAATCCATCTATTTTTTATTTTTTACAAATATAGTTGTTTCTTTTATCTTTAAATCTTGTTTTTCGTTTTTTTTATCAATAGGAAAACTATTTTAAGCACCTATAATCCAAGAATTTGTAAACTGCTGTGTTTTACTTAAGTGCAATAATATGGTCTTTTTCTAACTGTTGTAGAAAGCGACAGGTATCCGCAATACAAGTTTCTTTAGAAATGTCATACTCTGAAATCAAATTTTCTACCAAATCAGATAGTTTTATAGGCTCTTGAATCAATTCCCATATACGAGAACCAACCTCATTCAAACCATAATATTTACCTTTTTCAAGGCTCATCATAACCACCTCATCGTCTATGGTATTGACTAAAATATCTTTATTTACAAAAGCGGTTTTTCCCAATAATTTTTCCATTGTATTTATTCTTATTTTAGCATTTTATAATTGAGCTAAAAAGTCTATTAATTTTTGAACAGCTAAGCCTCTGTGCGATATTTTATTCTTGAGTTGGGTACTCATTTCCGCAAAAGTTTGCTCGTAACCATCAGGTCTAAAAATCGGGTCGTAACCAAAACCGTCCTTCCCTTGTCTTTCTGTTAAAATCTCTCCTGAACAAATGCCTTCAAATTGATGTTCTTTACCGTCTATAATCAAAGAAATAACAGTTTTAAAACGTGCTTTTCTATTGTTCTCGCCCTGCATATTCTTCAACACTTTGTTCATATTATCCTCAAAAGAAGCTTGTTCTCCTGCATAACGTGCAGAATACACACCCGGCTCTCCTCCTAAAGCCTCTATTTCTAAACCAGTATCATCAGAAAAGCAATTCACTTTAAACCTATCGTATATAAAAAAAGATTTTTGTGAAGCATTGCCCTCTATCGTATTTTGTGTTTCGGGAATATCCTCTGAAAAATCTAAATCTGATAAGCTTAATATCTCGTGCTTATCGCTTAAGGCTTGTCTTATTTCGGCTAATTTATGTTGATTATTAGTTGCAAATACTATCTTCATTTCCGGTATTTATAATGATTCAATTTAAAAATGTAAAAGTAAACATCTTTATTGAAAATACCGAAGTATCTATAGGATTAATTGAAGCTAAATGCTTAACATTTCTTTTACTAAAAACCTGATTAAAATTGAGCCGCTTTATTATTCAAAATAAAATTGAGTTTCTCACAAAAACCTCTATCAAGACCACAAAAATAGACCTCAAATATTTCAAACATATCTGAGGTCTAATAATTTAACAATTAGATTAATGAAGTGTCAAAATCTAATTTATATAATACTTATCAAGTTAAAAATAAGCTTATTATAATTGCTCTAACAAGCGTTTCATACTTAATTTATAATTCACTAACGATTCTAAATCTTTAATAGCCACTCGCTCTTGCTTCATTGTATCTCTATCTCGCAAGGTAACCGACTCATCTTTTAAAGTATTGTGGTCAATAGTAATACAATAAGGAGTACCTATGGCATCTTGACGGCGGTAGCGCTTACCAATAGAGTCTTTCTCGTCATACTGACAGTTATGCTCTAGTTGTAAGTTCTTTAATATCTCCATTGATTTCTCTGGTAAACCATCTTTTTTAATCAAAGGAAGTACGGCTATTTTTACAGGAGCCAAAGGAGCCGGTATTTTTAAAACGACCCTCTTATCTTCTTTACCATCGTCTTTTTTAATGGTTTCTTCTGTATAAGCATTGGTCAATAAAGACAAAAATGTTCGGTCTAAACCGACTGAAGTTTCCACTACATAAGGCACATACGATTGATTCAATTCATTATCAAAATACTGAATTTTTTTACCGGTAAATATCTGGTGCTGATTCAAATCGTAATCCGTACGAGAGTGAATACCTTCTAATTCTTTAAAACCAAATGGAAATTCAAACTCAATATCTGTTGCGGCATTGGCATAATGCGCTAACTTATCATGGTCGTGCATTCTGTACTTATCTTCAGAAAAACCTAAAGCTTGATGCCATTTTCTTCTGGTTTCTTTCCAGTACTCAAACCACTTCATTTCTTCTCCCGGACGTACAAAAAATTGCATTTCCATCTGCTCGAATTCACGCATACGGAAAATAAACTGACGAGCCACAATTTCATTCCTAAAAGCCTTACCTATTTGGGCAATACCAAAAGGAATTTTCATTCGTCCTGTTTTTTGAACATTCAAATAATTTACAAAAATACCTTGTGCCGTTTCCGGACGTAAATAAATGGTGTTAGAATCCTCTGCTAAAGAACCTATTTCGGTACCAAACATTAAATTAAACTGTCTTACATCAGTCCAATTTCTGCTTCCTGAAATAGGACAAACAATGCCATTATCTAAAATAATTTGCTTTATTTCTTGTAAATCATTTTCCTCTAAAGCTTTCTGAAAACGCTCGTTTAAAGCGTCTATTTTAGCCTGATTGCTTAATACACGAGGATTGGTTTTTAAGAATTCTTCTTTATTAAAAGCCTCGCCATAGCGCTTTTCTGCCTTAGCGACTTCTTTATTAATTTTAGCTTGTATTTTTTCTCTAAAATCTTCTATTAAAACATCGGCACGATAACGTTTTTTAGAATCTTTATTATCAATTAAAGGGTCATTAAATGCATCAACGTGTCCGGAAGCTTTCCATACTTTAGGGTGCATAAATATAGCCGAATCTATTCCCACTATATTTTCGTTCATCTGCACCATAGCTTGCCACCAATAGTTTTTAATATTATTTTTTAATTCTGAACCATACTGACCATAATCGTAAACCGCTGCCAAACCATCATATATTTCACTTGACTGAAAAATATATCCGTATTCTTTAGTATGAGCTATTATTTTTTTGAACAAATCTTCTTGTGCCATTTTTTCTTTATTTTATTGTTTCTTTGATAAATAATCATCAACCAAATGATTGATTTTTACATCTAATTTTTCTTTTAACTGTTGTTTTCTTTCATTCACTATTTTACCTGTAACTAATTCTTTGGCATAATCCAAAGGCATAGCCGAACCCGGTTTAACAATATCTGAAAGTAAAATATAAAAAATCTTATCGTCCCTCTGAGCTGTTAGTACATTCCCTTTGTAAAAGCCCTCTCTTTTTAGCTTTTTAGAATCTGTCAGCACTTCCAATCTTGAAAAAGGAATCCACTTTCCGTCAAAATCAAACAAACTGGCATCTGCTTTTTTATAGCAATACATTTGCGCCTTTTCTATAGATTTTTCGGTATTCTGTTTTAACCAAGATTTAGCTTTATAACGGTCTTTGTATGTCTTTGGTATTTCTACACAAACCACCTTAACAATATCTATTTGAGATGTAAAATCTGCTTTATGCTCATCATAATATTGCTCTAACTCTTCTAAGGTAACATAGGTTTTTAACTGGTTCTTAACAAAAAAATCTTCATATTTATAGTATAACAAATCTGCCTTATACTGCTCTAATTCAGCAGAAATATCAGAATTACTTTCCGGTAGTTCTTTATTTGCTTTTTCTATAATAATTTGATTTTCCAACCACTTTCTAACCAAATCCTCAACATACAATAAGCTGTCTTGTTGCGATAAGTTTTCAGGGAGCATTTTGGCAATATCTTCTTTCAAAAGATAATGATTATTATACTTCTGAACATAATGCTCTGGAACGGGTTCGTCTCCCCAATTCAAATAAGAACAAGAGTCAGTTAAAAAGCCAAATGCTAATAAGGAGAATAATAAACTTATTTTAGTTTTCATTCTTTATTACTTCTTTTGATATTTTTCAATCAAGCTATTTAAAGCTTCTTTGTTTATCTTAACTTGACTTTTCTTTCTCAAAGACTTAATCCACTCTTTTTCAATTGCATCTTGATAGTCAGCAGTTATTTTCCCTTTTATCAAATCCAATGGTTTAGGCTCCGGATTAAACTGCTCGCTAATATAAACTACCCTTGATTTTTCTGTAATAATAAGAGGCATTTTCAAGCCCTTTTTAGCAAAAAACGAATAAGTTTTATTAGCCTCATCAAGAATAGCATAATCGCCCTCTGAAAATACATCTTCCTTAATCAAACTAACTGCTGTACTATCTTTTTTATTCAAAACAGACAATACCTTATTCAAATCGTACGATTTTTTATATCGCTTTTTCAAAAACTTCTGCAATTTAGATTGAATCTTTTTATTCTTAGTTTCAAAAACCTCAGCTTTCACTCTGATTCCCCACATATAGTCTTGCTTATGCTCGTCGTAGAAAACCGTTAAACCAATAGAATCCTTTACCGCCTTATCCCAAACTTCCTTATTGGTTACATCAAATAATAAAATACCATCATAGTACTCTTGAAGTAAATATTTGTACTCTGCGTTTTCCTCCGGTAAATGCTTAACTTTTACTTTTTTCAATTGTCTTTTTAGATAATCATCATACATAAACTGAACAAAATTATCTACATTATCTCCGGCATTAGGCGTTTTTACTCTTTCTGTCAAGAAATCAACAAAACCCTGTTGTGTATATCTGTGATTATCTAATTCAAAAAGCGTTCTTTCCAAATGTTTTAAAGAGCTTCCGTTCCAACCTCCTTTAAAAAGACTATCATCAATTCGCTTCTTTAAATTATTTAAGTTTTTAGTATAAGGAACATAATTATAGTCCTTTTTTATTTTAGCATAAGCAGAAGCTTCACTCTTAGAAGAACGCATATCTCGTCTAACAGCAGTCGCTAAATCAGCACTGTTTTCCTTTAATCCAACAAAATCTTTTTTATCCAATAATGTTAAAATATGCCAACCAAAAGCGGTTCTAAATGGTTTGGTGAAATCCCCTTTGTTTTCTAGAGAAAAAGCTTGTTTTTCAAAAGAGGGAACCATTTTTCCTGTTCCAAACCAATTCAATTCTCCTCCCTTAGGAGCAGTATTTTTATCATCAGAATATAATTTAGCTAACTCTTTGAAATCTTCTTTCTTTTTAAGCTTTTTATAAATCATTTGTATTTTTTGTTCTGCAGCTTTTTTCTGTACAGAAGTTGGATTTTTGTTTAATCCCACCATTATATGAGCTACTTTTACCTTTCCTAAAGCCTTTCTTTTATCGGTTACTTTAAGGATGTGGTAACCATATCGAGTACGCACCAAATCAGAAATTTTTCCAATAGGCGTATTGTAAGCCGCATTTTCAAAAGGGTAAACCATTTGAAAAACAGTAAAATAACCTAAATCACCTTTGTTCTTCTTTACAGAGGGGTCAGTTGAGTGAGTCTGCGCTAATTTCTCAAAATCAGCACCTTTTTCTAATTGACGCTTAATATTTTGAGCTTTCTTATAAGCCTTTAAAGTATCTTTAGGCGTAGCCCCTGCTTTCAAGCCTATCAATATATGAGAAGCACGAACATCATAATATTGTCTTTCGCTAGCTTCTTTTATCAAAGCCTTTGTAACCTCTTTATCAGAAAAGTAAGGGCGCTCCAACTGTTTTTTGTAACCTAAATACTCTCTTTTAAATTTAGACAAAGTATCTAAGCCTTGTTTTTCAGCCTCCAACACCTTCAACTTAAAATTGATATATAATTCCAAATAATCTTCCAAAGATTTATTCTTTTCCAAGGAAGTCATTGAGTTGTTTTTAAGATAAATACGTTCAAACTCCCCCTTTGAAAAAGGATGATTATCAATAGAAAACAAAGTGGTATCTTGAGCCCATAAAGAAGAACTCAACAACAATATTATAAGCGTGTTCAATAAGGTTTTCATTCTTATTTTATTTTAAAATTTTGTATCGTTATGTTTTTAATTTTATTTCATAAAAAAAAAGAATTTCAGAGTAATCATTATATAACTCTTACTCTGAAATGTCCTTCTTTTTGTTTTTATCTGCTATAATTCGGAGCTTCACGTGTTATAGTAACATCGTGAGGATGACTCTCTTGCATTCCCGAATTGGTTATTTGCACAAACTGTGCTTGTTGTAATTTCTTAATAGAAGAAGCGCCACAATAGCCCATTCCGGCTCTCAAACCTCCCAACAATTGATAAATCACTTCAGAAAGTAAACCTTTGTAAGGCACTCTTGCTACAATACCTTCCGGTACTAATTTCTGAATATCATCTTCCACATCTTGGAAGTATCTGTCCTTAGAGCCTTCTTGCATAGCTTCTATCGAACCCATACCTCTGTATGACTTAAATTTTCTTCCTTGATAGATAATAGTTTCTCCCGGAGATTCTTCCACACCAGCAATCAAAGAACCAATCATAACAGTATCTCCTCCGGCTGCTATAGCTTTTACAATATCTCCCGAATAACGAATACCTCCGTCAGCAATAACAGGAACACCGGTACCTTTTATAGCTTCTGCCACCTCGTTAATAGCTGATAACTGAGGGTACCCCACTCCTGCTATAATTCGAGTAGTACAAATAGAACCCGGTCCTATACCTACTTTAACAGCATCAGCTCCTGCTTCAACTAAATATTTAGCCGCTTCAGCGGTTGCAATATTTCCAACTACAAAATCAATATCTTTAAACTCTTTTTTCAAAGCTTTTAACATATCTACCACACCTTTGGTATGTCCGTGGGCTGTATCTATTACAATAGCATCAACACCTGCCTCAACCAAAGCCTTTGCTCTATCCATAGTGTCAAAAGTCACACCAACTCCCGCTGCCACTCTTAAACGTCCTTTAGTATCTTTACAAGCATTAGGTCGGTCTTTAGCCTTGGTTATATCCTTGTACGTCAATAAACCGATTAACTGAAAATCATCATTAACCACCGGTAATTTCTCTATCTTATGTCTCTGAAGAATCTCTGCAGCTTGCTCTAAATTAGCCGATTGTGTAGTAGTTACCAAATGATCCTTGGTCATTACTTCTTCTATCAACTTATTTTCTTCTGCCTCAAATCTTAAATCACGATTTGTTACGATTCCTAAAAGCTTTTTATTATAGTCCACTACAGGAATACCCCCTATCTTAAACTCTTTCATTAAGCGTAAAGCATCGCCCACTTTACCCTCTTTCTTAATGGTAATAGGATCATAAATCATTCCATTTTCAGCTCTTTTTACTCGCTTAACCTCTTTAGCCTGTGCTTCTATACTCATATTTTTATGAATCACACCTATTCCCCCTTCACGAGCAATAGCAATCGCCATATCAGAGTTAGTAACTGTATCCATAGCCGCTGAAACAATAGGCGTATTCAATTTAATATTTCTTGAGAAATAACTATGAGTACTTACCTCTCGTGGTAACACTTCTGAATAAGCAGGAACTAATAATACGTCATCAAACGTTAAACCTTCTTTTTTTATTTTATTGGTAATTAAAGACATAAGATATATTTTGTATTGAAATTTAAAATTACGCTAAAGTACTAATAATATTCGATATAAGCCTATTTTTTGATAAAGATTTAAAAATAAAGATTTAAACTTCTTTTAATCAAAATATTAAACCATAAAAAGCTTCAAAAAACATAGCCTTTAACAGGCTAATGCCTCTTTCAAGTTCAAGCCAATTAATAAAGCTTTATAACAGCCTCTTGACCTGAATTTAAATCAAAATTAAAAATTAAATGTGACTGATGTTTTTTGTTTTCAAAAGGCACATTCATTTCTACAGAATCTGCTTCACACATATAAGTCAGCCCTTTTAATGGGCGCATAGATGTATTTTTGACTTTAAACACATTCTTTTTAAGAATACAAAAATCCAAGCTATCGCTTTGTGTCCAAAAATCTAAAATGTCAGAAACAGTGGTACATTCTATTTCTTTCTTTTTTTGATGTTCAGAAAGGCGCTTTAAAAAACGGTCAAAGCCCTCATCTATTTTAATCAAGTCTCCTTCAGCATACTGCCAGAAGTGGGTTTTGGGATTGATACGAGCGGGATATGAATGATTGATTTCAAAAGAATAATGATTGATAAAATCCTCTAAAACAGTTTCTGAAAAATAAGTATCCCAATGACCTAAATCCAAACTTCCTGCCGTTTTCCAAAAATACACATTCGGCGCTTGGGTTTTATGCTCCCAATATTCCGGCATAGGAAAACGTTGCCCAAAACCGGCATAAGGTCGCTTTATATAAGGGTAAAACGCCAAACCATTATAAGGCACCACATCCTCGTAATAGCACGACCAAAAATATTTCAGCCCTTTAGATTTGTACAAAGGTAAAGCATAAAATTCACTTTCTTTATTAAAGGCATCACAAACCACATCTTCCCTATTTCTTTTGGAAGAATTATCGTACCCATGGTCTATCCAATTCTTACTATTAAAATGCTGTTGAGTAAAATCTAGAGCCTCTTTTAGATTTTTCTTATTCGTTACAAACTGTTCCGGTGTATGCAAAACAATTTCAGAACCACAAGCCTCTATTTCTTTAAGAAAATCAAACATTCCCTCCGTGTTTTGTATAGAAGCTATCAGGCTGTTAAAGTGAGTTTTATACCGTTTATCATCATTCATTATACTATCTAAATTGTTGTAAAACACACTTTTTGTAACAGGAATATTATATTTTACAAAACCACCAACAGCATCCTCAGCCTTATCAATATCAGAGCGACCAAAATACACCGCCTTATGCAAACGAAGATCTGTATAATCTGCGTGCTCGCTAAAAATATAATGACTCAAAAATCCATTTCTTGTACGCATTTTTCGAGGGTAAAAATCATTGTCAATGCCTGTTTGCATAGTAAATTGATGAGCAACCGTATCTCCTTTTTCAAAAGTATAATCCGAAATATTGACAAAGTAATTTTCATCTGTTTCCCTTAAAGGAAAATGAATTAAAGGATGATCTAAAGCGTAATCTAAATTAACAAAAACCTGATTTTCAAACGTCTTAGCTTGATATGAACTAATATCAGATGTCGGTAAAAAATAAGTAGAAAGCGCTTTCTCCCCTACTTTCAAACCTTGACGTGACAACCAATATTCTTCTTCTAAATAAGCCGTATCTTTATCTCCATTTTTAAGATATAAAGCAGAAATATCGTCTTGTGTAAGAAACACAAGTGCTTCTCGAAATACAGCAACATCGGTTTTGTAGTGTGTGCTTGTATGCCAATCTATTTTGGAGCCGTTTTCACTCATTGTTAAATGTATTTGTAAATCTGCTTTGGGATTTTCCGCCACCAAAGTCAATGACTTATCTGTGCTTTTCAAGACCTTAAAACTTTCAACCTTATACCTTTCTCTAAGTACTTTCCGAATATGTTTTGTCAGGTCTTTTTTCAAGACTTCTCCCGCTTTTCTATCCGCCAATTGAGTCCAATCATTGTATTCAAAATAATACATCAAGCCATTGATAATTAAATTATTTTCAGCATCATAAATCCTTAAACTACCCGAATCCGTTTGCTTTATTTTTATAAATGAATTTTCAAAAACAGTGGTTTCTTGCCTTTTATCATTAGAGAAGCGAACTTTAGGGAGATAGGATTTTAAAGGCAGCTCTTCAACAGAAATATTCAAATCAGATATCATTAAAGTGTCTTTTGAACTGTTTAAAATATAATACCGAAAACGAGTATCCGATTGAATAAAATTACGAGGTATCAAAAATTCTTGCGTACTTTCAAACCACTCTTTATCTTCTTCACAAACAATATCTTTTTCCACTCTATAAACAACACTATCTCCCCTAAAAAGATTAACTACCATATTAGGATAGCATTTTCTGCCCAATAATTTAACTTTGGCTGTAGCTTTCACTTTAATATTTTTACGAACTAAATCAAGAGGAAACAAACTATCAAAACGAATACTATAAGCCTGCTCTTTAAAGACTAAAGAAACCCTATCCCCCTCTTTATTTACTAAGGTATTCGTGTTTTTCCAAACACCTGTATCTTCCTTTAAATCCTTAAAATCAGTATGTATTAGCCATACAGAACGATTATTTATGTCTTTCTGATAAAACCAAAACAACACAAAAATTATAAACACCAACAATAAGGCTCCTAAACCCAGAAACTTTTTCATTTTTTAATGTTTTTTATTTACTTTTATCTCGGTAAAAATAACAATTTTTTTGAAAACTCCTATTCAAGCTTTATTACGCTTTTCTTTAATCTACAATAAAACACCTCCTACAAAATAAAAAGCCCTCAAAGATTTTCAAAAACCTTTAAGGACTAATTATTTATAAATATTAGGATTTTCGCTTAACTATGTATTAAGTCTTTTACTTTTTTAATAAATTCTCCACTTTAGCTATTTCAATATATGTAGCGCCTACGGAACTTCCAAAATTCCCTGCCACAATGACCACCTCATTATCTGGTAAGAAAGTAGATTTATGAGAGATATTTCTTAAAGCCTTTTTGATAAAATCAGAATGCGATTTACTTTCTTCAACATAATCTACATAAACACCATAAGAAAGAGACAAAACCCTCATTATGTGTTTATTATAACACTGTGCATAAATCGTATTAGGGCCTCTATGCTTAACTAAATTCAAAATAGTACTTCCATAATTGGTGTCTGCTATGATAGCTTTAGTTTTCAAACGCTTAGAAGCTTGTATAGCCAAATTACTCAATTCTGAAACAATACTAACATTGGTTTCCAAATGCGAATCTTGATTCATTTTATCAAGAAACAAAGAAGATGAGCAATTATGAATATTAGCCTCTATTTCTTTGGCTATGGTAGTCATTAATTGGACGGATTCCACAGGATATTTCCCTGAAGCCGTTTCTCCACTCAACATTACAGCATCCGTTCCGTCATAAATGGCATTAGCAACATCATTGACTTCTGCCCTTGTTGGTCTTGGGTTCTCTATCATAGAATGCAACATCTGAGTTGCTACAATAACCGGTTTACACATTTGTGTTGCCAAATTAATAATTTCCTTCTGTACAATAGGAATACGTGCCTGTGAGATTTCTATTGCTAAATCTCCACGCGCCACCATTACTCCATAACTGTATTCTAGAATTTCCTTAATATTATTAACCCCTTCTGCATTTTCTATTTTTGAAATTATCTTAATAGGGCTATCCAAAGAATCCAAAATAGTTTGCACAGCTATCACATCTTCCTTTTTACGAACAAAAGAGTGAGCTATAAAATCCACTTTCTGCTCTACAGCAAAATGGATAAAGTTAATATCTTTCTTAGATAAAGCAGGTAACTTTATATGGATAGACGGAATATTAATACTTTTCTTTCCTTTTATATACCCTTTATTCAAGACTTTACATTTCAAGAAATCTTTATCTTTTTCTACCACCAACAATTCAACAAAACCGTCATCAATCAAAATGCGGGTATCAACAGGCACATCATTTACAAAATGAGGGTAACTTAAAAAAACCGTATTTTTCTTAGGTTTCAAATCTGTATTCCCACTCATATATATAATGTCTCCATAATCTACATCTATCCTATTTTCCATAGGTAGTGTTCTTATTTCGGGACCTTTCGTATCTATTAAGATAGCAATAGCTTCTGATACTTTTCTTACATTTTCTATTATTGTTTTAGCGCCTTCAAAATTAGCATGAGCAGTGTTTATCCTCACGACATTCATTCCATTATCAAATAACTTTTTGATAAAATCTACACTGCAATTCAAATCAGAAATAGTAGCTACTATTTTCGTTTTTTTTCTCATCTTTTTTTACAAATTAATACAGCACAAATATACATATTAAAAGACGAATGAATGTTTCTACAATGTTAATTCTATTTTAAGTTTTCAAAGGCAATGCCTTTTTTACATAAACTTTACTAGCATACAAAAACCTTTTTAATTCATTAAGAGCAAGTCTTTTGCCTTTAGTTCTTAGATTCTTAAAACCTAGCAAATTTATTTCAAACCCCGAATAAAATACTATAAATAAAACAGTTAGACAACAAAAATACTGAAACCCAAAAGCTAAGGGCTAAATCGTTTAAGTTAGATATTCAACATCAAATTGTGTTTAACAAACTTTTGAGTTATACCTTGAAAACCTAGTTATTGATTGACTTTTCTGATACTAATATTTCTTTTTGCACCATTAGCATATAGATTTGTTAGAAATATATTAAAAAATATGTTATATAATATCTTTCTTTGAAAAAAAAGCTATACTTTTGCCAAAAATTTTAACGTAAAACATTAAATATATTTGACTATGTCAAACAAAAAATTTATGACCTGCGATGGTAACCACGCAGCGGCACATGTTGCCTATATGTTTAGTGAAGTGGCGGCTATTTACCCAATTACCCCCTCTTCCAATATGGCAGAAAATGTAGACGAATGGGCTACAGAAGGAAGAACTAATATTTTTGGAGAAACTGTTAAGGTTGTTGAAATGCAATCAGAAGGTGGAGCTGCCGGTGCTATGCACGGGTCTCTACAAGCAGGAGCTTTAACCTCTACTTTTACCGCATCCCAAGGATTACTTTTAATGATTCCTAATATGTATAAAATGGCGGGTGAATTATTACCCGGCGTATTCCACGTGAGTGCGAGAAGTTTGGCGGCTCAAGCCCTTTCTATTTTCGGTGATCATTCTGATGTGATGAGTGCTAGACAAACCGGTTTTGCTTTCTTAGCAACATCTAGTGTTCAGGAAGTAATGGATTTAGCACCGATTGCTCACTTGGCATCGCTTAAAGCTAGAATCCCATTTGTACATTTCTTTGACGGATTTAGAACCTCT
>PDWI01006967.1_pt1 | contig 13957 bp, 12 predicted proteins | sample 1430891 | NCBI WGS metagenome assembly PDWI01 (sample SAMN01162508, study PRJNA174530) | Oral metagenome, whole genome shotgun sequencing project. | biome: Marine environment; feature: Marine mammal; material: Swab sample of the gingival sulcus; isolation source: swab sample of gingival sulcus...
AGAAGCCAGCGATGAGGTTATAGTTGTTACCATTCCAGATCCAGCATCTATAACCGATTCTTACGCGCTTATAAAGTCGGCAAGCAAGATTAAAGATTCTTTTTTGCTGGTTTTAAATATGGTAAAAAATCAAAAAGAGGCTGAAAATATTTTTTCTAAAATACAAAAGGTTTCTAGCATATACCTAAAAAAAGATTTATCCCTGACCCTGCTTGGAAAGATACTAAAGGATGAAAATATAAGCAAAAGTATAAAAAGAAGAAGCCTCTTTACAAATGATTATCCCTATTCTAAAGCCTCGACTAATATGCAAGATATTGCAAGGGCTTTAGTTTTTAGGCTTGAGCAAAGGGTGCTTGAAGATAGTCCAAATAGGGGATTTGGGGGTTTTGTGAGGCGCTTGGTTGAATATTTTTAATAAGAAAGCTTACCAAGAGGATTAGATGGCAAAAATACTAGTGGCCCTAAGTGGCGGTGTGGATTCGACCATATCAGCTTTGAGACTTAAAAATCAAGGACATGAGCTTTTGGGTTGTTACATGAAGCTTTTTGGAGATGATAAAATCCATGAAGAAAATATCCAAAAGGTAAAACAGGTTGCCTCTTTTTTGAGAATTGAATATAAGATATTAGATCTAAGTGATAAATTTTTCAAAGAAGTTTATAGCCCTTTTGTGCAAACCTATAAAGATGGACGCACCCCAAATCCTTGCGTTGTTTGCAATAAAAATATAAAATTTGGAGCCTTGGTTGAATTTGCCAAAAAGGAAGGCTTGGACAAGCTTGCTACTGGTCATTATGTGCAAATAAAAGATGGATTTATCGCCGAAGCGGTCGATAAAAGTAAGGATCAAAGCTATTTTTTGGCAAATGTAAAAAAAGAAGCGATTCCTTTTATGCTTTTTCCCCTAGGCGAAAGTTTAAAAGAGGATGTGAAAAAAGAGGCCTCCGCCATAAAAGAGTTAAATCTTTTTGCCACCCAAAAGGAAAGTAGTGAAATTTGCTTTGTGGAAGAGAGTTATGTGGATGTTTTAAGGGAGCATTTAATGGTTGATAAACAAGGCGATGTTCTAGATGCAAAGGGAAACGTGATCGGTTCCCACAGGGGATATATGCACTATACCATAGGAAAAAGGAGAGGTTTTGAGGTTAGGGGCGCCCATGATCCCCACTATGTTTTAGGCATAAATCCACAGGAAAATACCATCATCGTGGGTAAAAAGGATGAGTTGGCAAAAAAAACCTTTAGTATAAGAGATGTCAATACCTTTTTAGATGCAAAAGAATTTACATGTGAGGTTAAGATCCGATATCGTAGTCCAAAGGTTGCTTGTTTTGTGGATTTTAGCAAAGGCGAGGTTGAGTTAAAAGAGGATGTAAAAGGCATAGCTTCAGGTCAAAGGGCTGTTTTTTACCATGAAGATAGGGTTATGGGCAGTGGGGAAATCGTATAAAAACCAAAAAAGAGAGGAAAAAATGTCAAAAAGTTATGTATTAGGCTATCCTAGGATAGGAGAAAAGCGAGAGCTAAAGAAATCACTAGAGGCTTTTTGGGCTGGTAAATGTGATTTTACAGAAGTGGAGAGGGTTGCTAGGGATTTAAGAAAAAAGCATTGGTTAGTTCAAAAGGATGCGGGAATTGATTTTATAAGTTCCAATGATTTTTCTTATTATGACATTATGCTCGATACCATCTTTATGTTAGGTTTAGCACCTAAGAGGTTTGAAGGGTTGAGGGGTGAAGAGCTTTACTTTTCCATGGCAAGGGGAAATAAAGATGCAACTGCTATGGAGATGACAAAATGGTTTAATACAAATTATCACTATATTGTGCCTGAAATTTCCGGTGATTCTAAATGCAAGCTAGATAGCTCAAAGGTTTTAGGTGAATTTAGGGAAGCAAAAGAGTTAGGAATAAAAACGAAGATAAACCTAATCGGACCCATAAGTTTTTTGGCTTTAAGCAAGGGTGTTGATGGCTTTGATGTTTTTGAAAAATTTGATGAACTTGTTGCTTGTTATGGGGAACTTTTAGATCAGATTGCTAGGCTTGATGATGGGATTGTGGTTAGTTTTGAGGAGCCAATTTTTGCAAAAGATGTGGATGTGAGATTGCTTAGTTTGTTAAAACCAAGCTATGATCAATTTGCAAAAAGTGGCAATAAAATCTTGGTGGCTACGTATTTTGAGCATTCATGTGAGGCCGTAAAAGTGTTAGTCAATACTGATATTTGGGCTTTGGCACTTGATTTTGTCCATGGAGAAAAAAATCAGCAGATTTTGGATGATATTGCAAAAAGCGGTAAGGAATTATTTGCTGGGATAATAGATGGAAGAAATATTTGGAGGGCAGATCTAGATCAAAAATTAGAGCTTGCTAGATCTCTAAAATCAAAAGTTTCCAACTTGCATCTAGGAAGTTCGTGTTCTCTTTTGCATGTGCCTTTTAGTTTAAAGCATGAAGAAAAGCTCGATAAGGATGTGAAATCTTGGTTAAGCTTTGCGGAGGAAAAGTTAAGCGAAATTGCTATTTTGAAAGCCTTACTTGATGGCGAGACTTTAAGCAAAGAGCAAGAAAAATACTACAAGCAAAGTTGCCAAGCAGCTCAAAAACGATTAAATTCAATCCTCATTCATGATGAAAATGTAAAACAAAGATTAAAAAATCTTAGCAAATTCCAAAGGGATGGGGAATATGAAGAGCGTATAAAAATCCAAAAACAAACCCTAAAATACCCCCAGCTTTCTACCACAACCATAGGTTCATTTCCCCAAACCATTGAGCTTAGAAATCTCAGAAGAGATTATAAAAGGGGCGATATTTCTAAAGAGCACTATGATGGGCAGATTAAAGCTTATATAGATGATTGTATAAAATTTCAAGAGCAAATCGGCATTGATGTTTTAGTCCATGGGGAGCCTGAGAGAAACGATATGGTTGAATATTTTGGGCAAATGCTAAAAGGTTATGCTTTTTCCCAAAATGGATGGGTGCAAAGTTATGGAAGTAGATGTGTCAAACCCCCGCTAATTTACGGCGATGTTTCACGTCCAAACCCTATGACAACCGAGTGGATAAGCTATGCCCAAAGCAAAACCAAAAAAATAGTCAAGGGTATGCTAACTGGACCTGTTACCATTTTAAACTGGTCTTTCGTTAGGGATGATTTGCCAAGAAATGAGGTGGCATCTCAAATAGCCCTAGCCATTTGCGATGAGGTAAATGACTTGCAAAATGCTGGGATTAAAATCATCCAAGTGGATGAGGCAGCTTTTAAAGAGGGCTATCCTTTAAGGGAAGAAAATGTGGCAGCTTACGAAAAATGGGCGGTTGAAAACTTTAAACTCTCCGTAAGTAGTGCCAACAAATCCACCCAAATCCACACTCACATGTGTTACAGCGAATTCAATGACATTATAAAAACCATAGAAGCCATGGACGCTGATGTTATTTCCATAGAGACAGCGCGAAGTGGTAATGAACTTTTGCGTATTTTCAAAAGGGTTGGCTACAAGCAAGAGGTAGGACCTGGGATTTATGACATCCACAGCCCGAGGGTTCCAAGCGTTGAAGAAATGGTTGAGCAAATTAAAGCCTTACTTGAAGTTTTACCAAAAGAGCAACTTTGGATAAACCCTGATTGTGGTTTAAAAACAAGACGCTGGGAAGAGGTTAAGCCAAGCCTAGAAAACATGGTTAAAGCTGTGAAAGCGGTTAGAAATTCTTAAAAATCCCCCATGTGCATTTTTGCGTGTGGGGTAATCTTTAAGCCTCTAGTGGATATAATCTTTATTGTAAAAGGATGAAATATTGAGAAAAATACTTTTATTTATTTTAAGCACTTTAGCTTTATTTGGAGCTGAGATCAAAATAGCAGTGGCGGCGAATGTTAGTTATGCTATGGATGAGCTGATCTATTCTTTTAATATAAAATATCCAAATATAAAGGTTTTGCCTGTATTTTCTAGCAGTGGAAATCTCAGTGCTCAAATACAAAATAAAGCTCCATTTGGCTTATTTTTATCGGCAAACATGAAGTATCCAGAAAAATTATATGATCTAGGTTTAGCGTCTTTAAAGCCAGTTGTTTATGCCAAAGGAAGTTTGGCTTTATTTTCAAGAAAAGGATATGGGATGGATGGAAATTTATCCTTTTTAAATGAAGATAAGATAAAAAGCATATCCATAGCAAATCCCAAAACAGCACCCTATGGAAAGGCTAGTTTGGATGCCCTAAATGGGGCAAACATGTATAAAAAAGTAAATAAAAAACTAGTTTATGCCCAAAATGTCTCCTCTAGCTTTGTTTATGCTCTAAATGTTGCCGATGTGGGATTTGTGGCAAAATCTTCTTTATTTTCACCAAAAGTAAGGGATAAAAATCTCAAATATATCGATGTAAATCCAAGACTTTATACCCCCATAGAGCAAGGCATCATCATGATAAAAGATTTTGAAAAAAATCCTCATGTGAGAGTCTTTTATGATTTTATCCTCTCTCAAGATGCTAAAAAAATCTTTAAAAAATATGGTTATTTGGTAGATGAATAAAATCCCAGCTTGTATCTTATCCATACAAAACCATGATATTTTAAATATAGTTAGTTTTGATTTTTGTGGTTTTAAAATGTCCATGATGAGTCTGGAACTTAAAGATATAAGGCCCAAAGATAAGGTTTTACTTTTTGTTAAGCCAACCTCTGTTGCCATTGGCAAGAATTTCATGGGAGATATAAGTTATTCAAATCAACTAAAAGGAAAAATAAAATCTTTAAAAAATGGAGAACTTTTAACCAGTTTGGAAGTTTTAGTGGGCGAATTTGTGCTTTGTAGCATCATAACCAAAAATTCTTCCCTAAGAATGAACTTAAAAAAAGGCGATGAGGTGGTTTGCTTTATAAAAGCCAGTGATTTATCCATATTGGAGAAAACATCTTGATAGATTTTACCCCCTTTTTGATCTCTTTTAAGCTAGCTCTTATTACTACTATCATACTTTTTTTTATCTCCTTGCCCCTTTCATGGTTTCTTTCCCAAAGCTCTTCTAAAATGAAGCCCCTCTTAGAAGCTATTGTTAGTTTGCCTTTGGTTTTGCCCCCTTCGGTTTTGGGTTTTTATATGCTTTTTTCCCTCTCGCCAAACTCTTTTATTGGTGAGTTTTGGCATGAGAGTTTTGGCATAGATTTGGTATTTAGCTTTGCTGGGCTTGTGGTGGCAAGTTGTATTTATTCGCTTCCTTTCATGGTCCAGCCTTTACAAAGTGGACTTGAGAGTGTGGATAAAAGTTTATTTGAGGCTTCATATATAGGAGGAAAAAGCAAATTTCAAACCCTTTTTAGGGTTGTTTTGCCAAATATTAAACCCTCTATTCTAACAGGTATTATCATAAGTTTTGCCCACACGGTAGGGGAATTTGGGGTTGTTTTGATGGTTGGAGGGAGTATTCCTGGGCAAACTAAGGTGGCAAGTGTTGCCATATATGAGTTTGTGGAGATAATGGATTATAAGATGGCACATCTTTATAGTTTGATAATGTTGGTTCTAAGTTTTTTGGTTTTGTTTGGGGTTTATTATTTTAATCATAAAAGAAATTTTGGGATTACAAGATGATTGAGTTAGATTTTAAAAAAGCCCTAAATGGAATAGATTTAGATGTAAATTTAAACATAAAAAAGAAAAGCTTTGTAGCCCTAAGTGGAGAAAGTGGTGCGGGGAAAACCACGCTTTTACGTTTGTTATCTGGACTTGAGAGAGGAGAGGGAAGGTTAATTGTGGATGGGGAAGTTTGGCAAGATGAGAATACATTTTTACTACCACAAAAAAGAAAGATAGGCTTTGTTTTTCAAGATTATGCCCTTTTCCCAAATATGAATATTTTGCAAAATTTACTTTTTATAAAAAAAGATATAAAAAAGGCAAACCATCTGCTAGAAATTAGCGCTCTATCAGCATTTAAGCACCACTATCCAAGGGAGTTAAGTGGTGGACAAAAGCAAAGGGTTGCACTTTGCAGGGCTTTGATGAATGAGCCAAAAATCTTACTTTTAGATGAACCCTTATCGGCACTTGATTTTAAGATGCGGCAAAAACTCCAAGATGAGATTTTAAATCTCCATATAGAATTTAACACAACAACCATCATGGTAAGCCATGAGATAAGTGAGATTTATAAACTAGCCGATGAGATAGTATTGTTAAAAAATGGCAAAGTCCAAAAAAAAGGGAAGATAGATGAGGTTTTGCTAACAACAAAGGGAAGCCAAAAATTTTCCATCTCGGGCAAGGTTTTGGAGATAAAAAAGGTGGATGTCATCTATGTTCTTATCATAGCAATAGGTTGGCAAATCACCCAAATAGTCATCAATGAAGAAGAGGCTAAAATGCTCAAAAGGGGCGATAGGGTTAGTATTTCCACCAAGGCTTTTGCACCCATGGTAACAAAATTAGGATGAGTAATTTGAAGGAGAAAAGCGATGAATAAAAAAGTTTTTATCATGGAGTATTTTAAAAATAAAGACAATCTACTGCCCGATACTAAAGATCTTTTAAATGCCATAGGCGAAGCCTTAGGCGGAAAGAGTGAACTTTGTTTTTACCATCCATCAAAACATAAAACATTAAAATCCCACCTAAAGAAAAATGCCAATTTTCTTATAAGCAGAATTTGCCTTAATGATCTAAAAGATCTAGATTTATATTTTGATTTTTTAAGGGAATTATCCAGTAAAAATATACAAATTTACACCCATCCAGACACCATGCTAAATCTTGATTTTAAAGATGTTTTAGTTGGGCTAAAAGATACTCCCATGGGCGAAGAGAGCACTTGTTTTTATAAAAATTTTGAAGAATTTACCCAAGGTTTTCCTCCTATTTTACGTAACGAAGAATTTAGGGTGTTGAAAAATAATTATGGTCATCTTGGAGAGAATGTTTATCTGGTAAAATTTATCAACTCCAATCAAAGGGTAGAGTGTATTGAGGCTTTAAATAATAAAAGTATAAAATTTTCCTCCATCTATGAATTTTTGAAATTTTTTGAACCAAAATTTAAGCCCACATGCAAAAATAAAGTTTATTCCTCCCTAAAAGCTGGTTTTGTGAGTTGTAAGTATCTTCCACGCATTAGCGAGGGAGAAATAAGCATTATTTTGGTCAAAGATAGGGTTGTTGGCATCATCAAAAAGACCCCCAAAGATAAACAATTTTCCACCACCCTTTCTTCTGGTGCAAATCATATCTTTGAATCCCCCCTGCTTGGAAAGTATAGAAATATAGTCGAATTTGCCCTTGATGGATTAGATCACATAGAACCTCTGTGTAAGGATGGAGAATTTCCCCTTTTGTGGAGTATGGATTTTATTTTAGATGGGCAAGATGGTTTGGATAAAAGGTATATTTTGAGTGATATAAACTGCTCTTGCGTGGATGTTTCGCAACATTTAAGCTATTGTAAAGACGCAGCCACAGCCCTTGAGGAACTTTTGTGAAAACCCCCTGCATGTGCAAGGGGTAAAAAATTTATTTTTTTGGATAAGTCATTTCTTCAGGTTTGACGTATTTGTCAAAATCTTCAGCACTTAGTATTTTAAGTTTTACAGCCTCTTCTTTTAAGGTTGTGCCGTTTTTGTGGGCGGTTTTGGCGATAAGGGCTGCCTTTTCGTAGCCTATGTGTGGATTTAGGGCAGTTACTAACATGAGTGAGCCATGCAAATAATCATCAATTTTTTCCTTATTTGCTCCTATACCAATGGCACATTTATCATTAAAAGCTATCATGGTATCACTTAGAAGTTTGATGGATTGTAAAAGATTATAAGCAATGACCGGCTTATATACATTTAGTTCAAAATTTCCCTGACTCGCAGCCACACTAACGGCTGTATGATTTCCCATAACCTGCACTGCAACCATGGTCATAGCCTCGCACTGGGTTGGGTTTACCTTTCCTGGCATGATAGAACTTCCTGGCTCATTTTCTGGCAAACTAAGCTCACCAATTCCGCATCTAGGACCAGATGCTAAAAATCTCATGTCATTTGCAAATTTCATTAGGTTACTAGCTAGTGCGTTTAGGGCCCCACTTAGGAAAACTTCGCCATCATGGGAGGTAAGTCCGTGAAATTTATTTGGATGGGATTTGAATTTAAATTTTGTCTTTGTGGTTTTATTTAAAACCTTGCAAACCATTTTTGAAAACTCTGGATGGGCATTTAACCCTGTTCCAACTGCAGTTCCGCCAATAGCGAGTTCGCAAAGATAATCCATGCTATCTTCAACCTGATCTTTTGCTTTTTTGAGCATTTCCACATAGGCACTAAATTCTTGTCCTAAAGTTAGAGGAGTTGCATCTTGGAGGTGGGTTCTTCCTATTTTCACTATCTTATCAAACTCTTTTTCTTTCTTTTTTAGGGTGGATTTTAATATCTTGATAGCTGGAAGAAGTTGCTTTTGGATCTCAAGTACAAAGGCTATCCTCATGGCAGTTGGATAAGTATCGTTTGAACTTTGTCCCTTGTTTACATCGTCATTTGGATGGACTTTTTTTTCTTTTCTAAAATCACTTCCGAGTATTTCTGTGGCACGATTTGCTATAACCTCATTCATGTTCATGTTTGATTGGGTTCCGCTTCCTGTTTGCCAAACAACTAGGGGAAAATTACCCTCCAACTTTCCTTTTAATACTTCTTCGCAAGCTTCTGAGATAGCTTTTGTTTTCGTATCATCTAAGCGTTTTAGATCATTATTGACCAAAGCACAAGCTTGTTTTAGGTAGGCAAATCCGCCTATAACTTCCTTTGGCATTTTCTCATTTCCAATTGGAAAATTTTCCACACTTCTTTGGGTTTGCGCCGCCCAATATTTCTCGTTTGGAACCTTCATTTCTCCCATGGTGTCTTTTTCTACTCTATACTTCATGTGTCCTCCTGTAAAAGTTTTTATGACATTGTAACATATATAAGTATAAAAAAGGTTTATTTTAAGTAAATTTTATATTTTTATCCATAAAATCTGCTACTTTGGGGATTTGTTGTCAAAAAAATTAAAACCTACTTTTTACATTTGGTTTAGTATATGCTTTATTAGTTATTTTTTTAAAAATATTTTTTTAAATTTAAGGGGTTTTTTGTTAGAATGCTGTTCAAATAAGCATAAAAGGAATGTCTAGATGCGAGGTTATAAAGTCTTTTCGGGAACGTCAAATATAGAATTTGCAAAAAAGGTGGCAAAATATCTATCTTTGCCCTTGTCAGAAGCCATTATAAAGCGTTTTAGTGATGGGGAAATTAGCATACAAGTTATCGAAAGTGTGAGGGGAAAAGATGTTTTTATAATCCAATCCACCTGTGCGCCCGCAAATGTAAATCTGATGGAACTACTTATCCTAACAGACGCCCTAAGGCGAAGCTCGGCCGATAATATTACGGCGATAATTCCTTATTTTGGATATGCAAGACAAGACAGAAAAGCAGCCCCACGGGTTCCCATAACCGCAAAACTTGTGGCAAATATGATGCAAGCAGCAGGAATCGATAGGGTTGTCACCATAGATCTTCACGCGGGACAGATTCAAGGCTTTTTTGATATTCCTGTGGACAATTTATATGGAAATATTATATTCCTAGATTATGTTAAAAGAAAAAATTTTAAAAATCCAGTCATAGCAAGTCCAGATATAGGTGGAGTTGCAAGGGCGAGGAGTTTTGCTAAAAAAATGGGTGTGGATATAGTTATAGTAGATAAAAGACGCGAAAAGGCAAACGAGAGCGAGGTTATGAATATAATAGGCGATGTTGAAGGTAAGGATGTCATTTTAGTTGATGATATGATAGATACTGCTGGAACCATAGTAAAAGCTGCCGATGTTCTAAAACAAAAAGGAGCAACTAGTGTCATGGCTTGTTGCACCCACGCAGTTTTAAGCGGCCCAGCCTATGAGAGGATAGAACAAAGCAAAAGTCTAGATGAGCTAGTAGTAAGCGATTCTATTCCACTCAAAAAAGAAACCCCAAATATAAAAGTCCTAAGCGTAGCCCCAGTTTTCGCAGAGGTCATAAGAAGAGTTTATCACAACGAAAGTGTTAATGGGCTTTTTATTTAAGATTTAATTTTACATACATAAAAATAAATGGCATTTTGAAAAAATGCCTACCTTACTAGTTATCAGTTTTCCGCTTTCCGTAATCCGTTTTTGGCACTAACTAAATCCCCATTTAGTTAGTGCCATGTGTAAAATACTTGACAAAATATCCAAAAAAATATAAAATGACAAATATATTTTACAAAAAGATAAACCTATGGATTTTAAAGAATTTGGATATTTTGTTAAAAAAATAAGAAAAGAAAAAGGTATTTCCCAGAGGGAATTGTGTGAGGATGTGCAGATCTCTAGGGCAACCTTATCGGCCTTTGAAAATGGCAAAGGGGAGGTGGGATTTAGAAAGGTTTTGCAAGTTATTGACTATCTAGATTTTGAACTTAGCCCTAGGGAAAAGAGTTTGTTTCCAACTTTAGAGGATTTGCAAAATGAGTGAAAAGCTAACTGTTAGGGTTAATGGAAAAGGGGTTGGGGACTTGTCCTTTGAAGATGGAGAATTTGTCTTTGCCTATAAGGATACAAAGGATTTTATTTCACTAACCATGCCAGCTAGATCTAAAACTTGGAATAGCAAAAATCTCCATCCTATTTTTGAAATGCATTTGCCAGAGGGTTATTTACTCTCGGTCATAAAAAAGCATTTTTCAAAATTTTGCAAGACTGATGATTTTGGACTTTTGAGGATTTTGTCCCCATTTATAAGGGGAAGAATTTCCTATGAAAGTGCCAAAGGTGGTGAGCTAAAATCTTTTAGCTTAGATGAACTTATAAACTCAAATAATGAAAATTTATTTGATGAACTTATTAGAAGATTTGCGCTAAATTCGCCTATTTCTGGAGTTCAGCCTAAGGTTTTAGCTAGAATAAAAAACAAGGCAACTCTAAATCTTGAAGAGTATATCGTAAAATCTTGGGGCGAAGAATATAATGAACTTGCTTTGAATGAATTTTTATGTATGGAAGTTGTTAAAAGCGCCAAAATCCCGGTGCCAAAATTTTATCTCTCAAAGGATAGAAAACTTTTTATCATGAAAAGATTTGACATTAGAGCCGATGGGACTTATCTTGGCTTTGAAGATATGTGTGTTTTGCAGGGTAAAAATAGGGATGATAAATATGAAGGAAGTTATGAGAAAATCGCAAAAAGTATAAAAATCTACGTTAGCAAAAAACATAAAAAAGAGGCTTTGAAGAAATTTTTTAAGATGGTAGTTTTAAATTTTTTACTAAAAAATGGCGATGGGCATTTGAAGAATTTTGGCTTGATTTATGGGAGTGTTGATGATATAGATCTAGCTCCAGCTTACGATGTGGTAACAACTTTGGTTTACATAAAAAAAGATATTCCAGCCTTGCATCTACTTGGAAGTAAAAAATGGTGGGATGAAAAATATCTTTTAAGATTTGGCGTAGAAAGCTGTGACTTAACACCAAAAGAAGCCAAATACTTGTATGAAATTTGTCTAAAAGCTAGAGATGAGGTTGTGGAAAAATATAGAGATTTACATGTGGAATTTACAAGTCAATTGTTTGATATTTGGTACTCGAATTAATTAGGCACTGACTAAAAAAGCAGATTTTAACAAATATTTTTATAAAATATATCCTCTAACTTAATGAAAATAACAGGGCAATTATGAAAAATATACGAAATTTCTCCATCATAGCTCATATTGATCATGGAAAAAGTACCCTAGCTGATAGGCTTATTCAAGAGTGTGGGGCGGTGGCTGATAGGGAATTATCAGCTCAGATGATGGATACTATGGATATCGAAAAAGAGCGGGGTATCACCATCAAAGCTCAAAGTGTGAGGTTGATCTATAAAAAAGACGATAAAGAGTATATTTTAAATCTCATCGACACTCCCGGACATGTGGATTTTTCCTATGAAGTGAGCAGAAGCCTAGCATCTAGTGAAGGTGCTTTGCTTATTGTGGATGCTAGTCAAGGGGTTGAGGCTCAAACCATTGCAAATGTATATATTGCTTTGGAAAACAGTCTCGAATTAATACCAGTGATAAATAAGATAGATCTACCCTCGGCTGACGCGAAAAAGGTGGAAAATGAGATAGAGCACACCATAGGTCTTGATTGCGAAAATGCCTTGCATGTGAGTGCAAAAAGTGGCATTGGAGTAAAAGAATTACTCGATAGCATAGTTGAACTTATCCCAGCTCCAAGTGGGGATGAAAATGCTCCAACTAAGGCTATTATTTATGATAGCTGGTTTGATAATTATCTAGGAGCACTAGCACTTGTTAGGGTTTATGATGGCAAGATTTCAAAGGGTCAAGAAATTTTTGTCATGGGAACGGGACAAAAACATGAGGTTTTAAATCTTTTATATCCCCATCCCTTAAAGCCCGTAAAAACTCCCTCCATTAAAACAGGCGAGATCGGTATCGTGGTTTTGGGTCTAAAAAAGGTTAGCGATGTAAAAGTTGGAGATACCATAACGGATAATAAAAACAAAACCGCCCAAGCTATCGAGGGCTTTGAAGAAGCTAAACCCTTTGTTTTTGCGGGACTTTATCCCATCGATACGGATAAATTTGAAGAACTTCGAGATGCACTAGATAAGCTTAAACTAAATGATAGCTCCATTTCTTATGAACCTGAAACTTCGGTGGCTTTGGGCTTTGGTTTTAGGGTTGGCTTTTTGGGTATGCTTCACATGGAAGTTGTAAAAGAGAGATTAGAGCGTGAATTTGGACTAGATCTAATAGCAACTGCCCCAACGGTTACTTACGAGGTTGAAAAAACCGATGGAACTAAACTTCAGATCCAAAATCCAAGCGAACTTCCCCCGACAAATGAGATAGAAAAGATTTATGAACCCTATGTTAGGGCAACCATCATAACTCCTAGCGAATTTTTGGGAAATATCATGAATTTGCTAAATCAAAAGCGTGGCATCCAAGAAAAAATGGATTATATAACTCCCCAGAGGGTTTTACTCGAATACTCCCTTCCGACCAATGAAATTGTTATGGATTTTTATGATAAATTAAAATCAGCCACAAAGGGTTATGCTAGTTTTGATTATGAGCCTAGCGAATATAGGCAAGGGGATTTGGTAAAGCTTGATGTGAGGGTTGCTGGAGAGGTTGTGGATGCGCTTTCTATCATAGTATCCAATGAAAAAGCCCTCCCACGTGGGCGAGAATTTGTAAAAGCCATGAAAGAGATAGTTCCAAGACAACTTTTTGAAGTGGCAATTCAAGCGAGCATCGGCAATAAAATAATAGCCCGAGAAAATGTAAAATCCATGGGTAAAAACGTTACAGCAAAGTGTTATGGCGGGGATATAACTAGAAAAAGAAAGCTACTTGAAAAGCAAAAAGAGGGTAAAAAAAGAATGAAATCCATCGGAAAAGTGCAACTTCCCCAAGAGGCATTTTTGACCGTGCTTAAAATTGACTAGCCTATTAAGATGCGCTGTATATCTTGCGGGGTTTTTTATTTTAGGATTTTGTGCAAGGCTTGCGAGGATGATATAAAACCCCACCTAGGCAAAAGAAAACTTAAAAATGATTTTTATGTTTATAGTTTTTTTGGCTACAATGAGATCGCCCCTCTTTTACATACAAAGCACCATCATTGCGGGGCTTATATCTATAAAATTTTAGCCAAAAAGGCTTTTGGTAGATTTTTAGATGAGCTTGATTTGCCCTTTTTAAATATAATCCCAATCGATGATAGAACCAAGGGAGCTTATTCTCATACGGCAGTTTTGGCAAATGCCATAAAATCAAAAAAGATAAAACCCCATTATGGCTCTTTGAGGGCTAGAAACAGGGTAAGTTATAGTGGAAAAAGTTTGAGGTATAGAAAGGCAAATCCAAGGGATTTTG
>PDWI01006968.1_pt1 | contig 13956 bp, 17 predicted proteins | sample 1430891 | NCBI WGS metagenome assembly PDWI01 (sample SAMN01162508, study PRJNA174530) | Oral metagenome, whole genome shotgun sequencing project. | biome: Marine environment; feature: Marine mammal; material: Swab sample of the gingival sulcus; isolation source: swab sample of gingival sulcus...
AAGCTATTGAGATGCGTTCTAAAAAAATACAAAAGTGTATAGATATGATAGATAATGCTTTAAATCAAATTAAGGATGATAAATATTATGATGTTATAGTTCTTAAATATTTATATAATAAATCACACGAAAAAATAGCCGAAATGTTAGATGTAGGAGTAGCTACTGTATTTAGAAATAAGAGTAGACTTATAAATCAAATGCAGATAAGTTTATTTGTAGATGATTTTATAGATTTAATTTTGTTGTAAAATTAAAAATGATAGTAAAGTGATATTGTAAGTCGATTATTTATATGTTAGACTTGATATAAGTTAAAGTGTAGGAAACGCAAATCGCTACGGAAAGAGTCTTGTTGTAAGGCTCTTTTTTATTATAATAAAGGAGTTGGTGGTATTGAGAGCTGATAGAACTACGCATAGGACTGCATACGAAAAGAATAGAAAGAAAGTATTGGCAACACAAAATCACTGCGGAATATGTGGTAATCCTGTTGATAAAAGAATTAAAAGTCCTAAACCATTAGCTCCGTGTGTTGACCATATAATACCTATAGCAAAAGGTGGTCATCCTAGTGATATAGATAACTTACAACTAGCTCATTGGAGTTGTAACAGGCAGAAATCAGATAAATTATTTAAAAATACAAAAGAAGAAAAAAAGCAAGTGCTGGGAAATAGGAATTTACCACAAACATTAGATTGGATTAGGTATAGAAGTGAAAATAGATAGAATAGGGGGCATACCACCCTCCCTCTTTATATACTTGACCTTCACGCCGTCACTGTACAAATTTTCTCACGCCAAAAGGAGTATATTATGAATTATAAAGGAATTGAATTTTTAAGAAAAAAATTAAAAAATGTAAGTAGGAGAGTGGCTACTAGATATAGTTATTACAATATGCATAAGGAAGATAGTAATTATGGTATTACTATTCCGCCACATATAAGACAGCAATATAAAGCAACATTAGGTTGGTGTGCAAAAGCGGTTGATAGTCTAGCTGATAGGTTAAGTTTTAAAGAATTTGACAATGATATTTTTGATATAAATGAAATTTTTAAACTTAATAATCCAGATATATTATATGATAGCGCTATAATAAGCGCTCTTATTGGTTCGTGTTCTTTTATCTATATATCTAAAGACAAGAATGGTGTTCCGTTATTACAAGTGATAGAAGGAGATAACGCAACAGGTATAATTGACCCTATTACAAACTTACTTATTGAAGGCTATGCAGTATTAGAAAGAGATTCTTATGGAAAACCTACATTAGAGGCTTATTTTACAGCTGGAAAAACTGAATACTATGTTGATGGTAAGTTTAGTATAGATTATCCTAATAAATGTCCTTATGCCCTTTTAGTGCCTATAATAAATAGACCTGATGCAAAGCGTCCCTTTGGAAGGAGTAGAATTACTAGAGCGTGTATGTATCATCAGAGTTATGCCAAAAGAACATTAGAAAGAGCGGATATAACGGCTGAATTTTATTCTTTTCCACAAAAATATGTATTAGGTTTATCAAATGATGCAGAACCTATGGATACTTGGAAAGCAACTATTACTAGTATGCTTCAATTTACTAAAGACGAAGATGGAGATAGTCCTAAATTAGGACAATTTACTTCTCCATCAATGAGTCCGTTCACAGAGCAGTTAAGAACTTCTGCAAGTGGATTTGCTGGAGAAACGGGGCTTACTCTTGACGATTTAGGGTTTGTATCTGATAATCCTAGTTCAAGTGAAGCAATAAAAGCCAGTCACGAAACTTTAAGACTTTATGCAAGAAAAGCACAAAAATATTTTGGTAGTGCATTTTTAAATGTTGGTTATTTAGCTTGTTGTTTAAGAGATGATTATTCATATATGCGTAATGAGTTTTATAATTTAGTACCGAAATGGCAACCTTTGTTTGAACCAGACTCTGCTACATTATCAAGTATTGGAGATGGGGCAATTAAAATTAATCAAGCAATACCAGGTTATTTTAATAGTAAAACTTTAAATGAACTTACTGGTATAAATGGGGGCGAAAAATAATGAATGATGTTGTGCCCGAGCTTCTTGATAAAATTGAAACTGAATTTAAAAAAGATGTTGAAAGTAGTGATATTGTTTTAGGTGTTCTTGATAAAATTAAAAACAAAACAGCCACTTATAAAGATGCTAATAAACTGTCTGTAGAAATTGGTAATATTCTTTCTAAAAGTTTTGAAAAAAATTTACAATCTAGTCTTTTACCAGATGAAAAAATGTATTATAATATAGCTGAAAGAATATTAAATAAAACTTTAGGTAATAATTATGAAATAATATCTAAAACTTGTGGAAATATTCAAACAATATTGAATAAAAATGCTAAATTAGGTATAAAAGGTTTAATAGCAAATAAAAATCAAGATAGAATTGATGGATTAATTGAAAAAGTTGTAAGTTATGATCGCTTTGATGATGCTAAATGGGCTTTAAAAGAGCCTATTGTTAATTTTAGTCAATCAATTGTAAATGATACTATTGAAAAAAATGCAGAATTTCATCATAAATTAGGCTTATCGCCAAAAATAGTGAGAAAAACTACTGGTAAGTGCTGTGAGTGGTGCACAAATTTAGCTGGAGTATATAATTATCCCGATGATGTGCCAAAAGATGTATATAGAGTGCATCAAAGGTGTAGATGTATAGTTGAATATATTACAGCAGATGGCAAAACACAAAATGTACATAGTAAAAAATGGCGTGATAAAGATAGATTAGGAAAAAGAAAACAAAGAATAGAAACACATAAACTCGACGTAGCTGCCGATAAAGAAAAAAATGAGAAACGAATTGAAACGCTCAAAAGAAATGGGTATAATAAGAGTGTAGATGATATAATTTATGATAATTTAAAAGACGATGAGATAAATAAGTTTTTTAAAGAACAAAAATCCTATCAAGATTGGATTAATGGCTTGAGTGAAAAAGATAAGGTAGATATTGAAGCTTATACGATGAGTGATTATGAACATTTTAATGCTTGTTTGAGAAAAGGGGATAATCAGTTTTTAAAAGATTATGTAGAAAATAACTTAATAGGAATTGATAAAGAGGATATAGCATTTTATAAAGATTTTGGAGAAAAGAATGGAAAAGAATTAATATCACAAACAAAGAGAATAGAAAAAGCTATTGATGGATATACTGCAGAAAAAACATTCAAGGTTTATAGGGGAACTTGTACTAACAAAAACTATTTTAATGATTTAGTAGTTGGAGAGTCAAAAATTCTAGACAAAGGTTTTTTAAGTACGAGTTTAGATAAAAAACAAGCTGAATCTTTTTTAAATAATGGTGTAGGCGAAAAATATATGCTTGAAATAACTGTGAAAAAAGGCTCTAAATCAGGAGCATTTATAGCTGACTTTAGCGATATGCCAGAAGAAAAAGAATTTTTATTTAAACCTAGTATAAAATTTAAAATAAAAGATGTAAAAAAAGATGAAAAAGGAATTAATATAGTGGAGGTTTTTGCAGAATGATTGAAAGAAGATTTTTAAAACCGTTTGAAGGTAAAGTTATATGTGGTCATTTATCTAAAAATGTTGCTATAAATTTTTTAAAAACTTTAAGTGATGATGAATTGAATTTAATAGGAAACTCTTTGTATTGGTTATTTCCTAAATATCCAATAGACTATATTGTTAAGTTTGCTAATAAAAGACGAGAGGGAGTTGATTATACTTTTGTAGATGACTTTAGAAATACATATAATTTATCAGATAAGTATACAACTAAAGATAAAATTATTGGGAAAAGACTTGTTGCAGAATTGCAGAAAAACCCAAACTTAACAGCAACAGAGTATATAGAGATGATGGGGTTGTAGATGAATGTAAAAGAGCAAAAAAAGGAATGATAAGAAGGGCGACAAAAAAAGAATATCAGGAAATAGATATCAATTAAGCAATTACTAAAGTACAGTAGTTGCTTTTTTTATGCTTAAAAAACATAAGAAGGAAAAATTATGGCTAAAAAAAAGGGAAATCAAAAACCTACTCAATCTTTAATATTATCTACAGCTAAAAGTGATTACAAAGAAGCGATAGATTTATATGAGAAGAGTGGGAGAAAGGCTCAAAAATGGCAAATAAATTTACTTAAAGCTATATTATCAAAAAATAAAAAGAAACTTTGGGTACATACAAAGTTTGGGTACTCTGTACCACGAAGAAATGGTAAAAATGAAATTGTGGCTATAAGAGAGCTTTATGCGTTAGAAAAGGGCGAGCAAGCTTTACATACAGCACATAGAACCACAACTTCTCACGTAGCTTGGGAAAGGTTAAAAAGGATAGTTGAAAGTGTAGGATATGAAGAAGGAGAAGATTACCAAACTTTAAGAGCTTCTGGAAGAGAAAGAATAGAGTTTTTAAAAACAGAAGGTAGAGTTGAATTTAGAACAAGAACTTCTACAGGTGGACTTGGAGAAGGTTATGATTTACTTGTTATAGATGAGGCTCAAGAATATACAGACGATCAAGAATCTGCACTTAAATATGTTGTTACCGATAGTAAAAATCCGCAAACTTTATTTTGTGGAACTCCGCCTACTGCTGTATCGAGTGGTACAGTGTTTACTAAATTAAGAAAAAATGCATTGAATGGAGATACTAAAAATACAGGTTGGGCTGAATGGTCTGTTGAAAAACAATCTGATCCGTATGATAAGGAACTTTGGTATTTAACTAATCCATCTTTAGGTACAATATTTACTGAAAGAAGTATTGAAGATGAAATTGGTACTGATGATGTAGACTTTAACATTCAGCGTTTAGGGTTATGGATTAGATATAACCAAAAATCAGCTATAAGCTCTACTGATTGGGAGAAGTTATTTATTAATAGTAAACCAGTATTAAAAGGTAAATTATTTGTAGGTATAAAATACGGAAATGATGGGGTAAATACAGCGTTAAGTATAGCTGTAAAAACTAACGATGATAAAGTGTTTGTAGAAACTATAGATTGTCAATCTGTAAGAAGTGGTAACGCTTGGGTTCTTAACTTTTTAAATAATGCAGATATTCAGCAGGTAGTTATTGATGGGAGGTCTGGTCAACAAATATTAGCAGATGAAATGAAAGAATATAAACTTATAAAGCCAATACTTCCAACAGTAAAAGAGGTAATAGTTGCTAACTCACTATGGGAACAAGGTATATACCAGGATAATATAAGACATAGTAATCAACCATCACTAGCGGAAGTAGTTACTAATTGTGAAAAAAGATTAATAGGAACAGGAGGTGGATTTGGATATAGGTCACAGTTTGAAGATAATGATATAGCACTAATGGATAGTGCATTACTTGCCTATTGGGCATGTAGCGTGGCTAAACCACAAAAGAAACAAACTATTAGGTATTAAATGAGAGCTTAAGGCTCTTTTTTATTATTTAAATTTATGTAACCGCATACCAGCGGTAAAAAAGGAGGGTTATTTATGGGTTTTACACCAATAGAAACGCAAGAAGATTTTGACAGGGCTATAGCTGAAAGATTAAAAAGGCAGAAAGAAACGCTTTTAAAAGATTTACCAGACTATGAAATTTTGAAAAAAACTAATGCGGAATTGGAAAATACTGTTAAAACTTTGCAAGAGCAAATCAGCAATACTAAAGATTATAGTGCAGAAATTGAAGAATTAACTGGAAAAGTTAAATTGTATGAAAAGAATTCTTTAAAAGTAAAGTTTGCGCTACAAAATGGAATACCATTTAATTTTGCGGATAGATTGAGCGGAGAAACAGAAGAAGAAATAAAAGCTGATGCTGAAAGTCTTTCTGAAATTTTTAGAGCGTCAAAACCAGCAGCGCCGCTTAAAAGTACTGAAAGACAAGTAAGCGGAGAAGATGAAGCGTATGCAAATATATTAAAAGGATTAGAAGGAGAATAAAGATATGAGTACATTATCAAAAGGAACACTATTTGACCCAAAATTGGTGTCAGATTTAATAGAAAAAGTAAAAGGAAAATCAAGTTTAGCTGTATTATCGCAACAAAAACCTATACCATTTAACGGTTCAAAAGAATTTGTATTTACTATGGATAGCGATATTGATATAGTTGCAGAAAACGGTAAAAAAACAGAGGGTGGAATATCACTTGAACCAGTCATTATTACACCTTTAAAAGTGGAGTATGGTGCTAGAATTTCAGATGAGTTTTTATATGCTAGTGATGAACAAAAAATAGATATTTTAAAATCATTTAATGAAGGGTTTGCTAAAAAGGTTGCTAGAGGTATTGATCTTATGGCTTTTCACGGGGTTAATCCAAGAACTAAACAACCTTCTGCTGTTATTGGTGCAAATAACTTTGATGATAAAGTCACTCAAACAGTTGTCTTTAACGCCGATAATGTAGAAGATAATATTGAGAGTGCGGTGGCAATGATACAAGGTGCAGAAGCTGAAATATCTGGTATAGCAATGTCGCCTGTTGTATCATCGGCGTTAGCTAAAATTAAAGTTAATGGAGTAAAGCAGTATCCAGAACTTGCTTGGGGTTCTAATCCAAACAATTTAAATGGTTTGAAAATTGATATAAATAAAACTGTAGCGGAAGGAACAAATGTTAAAGATAGAGCAATTATTGGTGATTTTTCTGATATGTTTAAATGGGGTTATGCTAAAGAAATACCGCTTGAAGTGATTAAATATGGTGACCCAGATAACTCTGGAAAAGATTTAAAAGGGTACAATCAAGTTTATATAAGAGCAGAAGCCTATATTGGTTGGGGAATTATGGATCCGAATTCTTTTGTAAGAATTGTTGCAGAGTAGTAAAAGGGGTAATTTTTATGAAAACATATATTAATTCAAAGACAGGGGCTATCATTGATAGCTCCTCAATAATTAGTGGTGGTGACTGGGGTTTATTAGAGTTAAGTCAAGCGAAAGAAGAAGTGGAAGAAAAAAAGTCTAAAAAATCAAATAAAAAGTAGGTGGATTTATGAATAGTTATGCAACTATAGATGATATTAATTCACTTTGGAGGCGTTTAAAACCTGATGAGGTAGAGAGAGCAGAACAACTATTATTAGTTGTATCAGATATGTTAAGGGTTGAATCTAAAAAAGTAAATAAAAATTTGGATGAAATGTTACTTAATGATAGTGCTTTACGAAATGTTGCAAAGTCAGTAACTGTTGATATAGTTGGTAGAACGCTTATGACTTCAACCGATAGTGAGCCTTTAGTACAAAGTACAGAATCAGCGCTTGGATATTCTCAATCTTCAACATTTCTTGTGCCTGGTGGAGGCGTATTTATTAAAAATAATGAACTTTCAAGGTTGGGTTTAAAACGACAAAGATATGGAGTGTTAGATATGTATGGCAAAGATTAAAGGTATAACTGTGATATTGGTTGATAAAGAGTTTAAAGGTTATGATGAACTTGGAAAAGAGCTTTACGATGATGTTGAAAAAGAAATTAAAAATGTTCTTGTAGCACCTATTAATTCAAATGATATAGTAAACCAATTGAATTTAAGCAGTAGTAAAGCTGTTTATACCCTTGCTATCCCAAAGAATGATTCTAACAATTGGGAGAATAAGGAAGTTATATTTTGGGATAAAAAATGGGTTACTGTAGGAATACCTTTACAAGGAATAGATGAGTTAATACCTTTAGACTGGAATAAGAAAGTAGTGGTTGAAAGATATGAATAAATTTAAGCTTAATAAAAATGGTGTTAAAGAACTTTTGAAATCGAGCAAAATGCAAAATGTATTAAATGAAAATGCAAAAAGAATAATAGATAGATGTGGTTCTGGATATGAAAAGAGTTTATATGTTGGAAGAACTAGAGCTAATGCTAGTGTTAAAGCGTCTACTATGAAAGCTAGAAAAGACAATTTAGAAAATAATATTATATTAAAGGCTTTAAGATGATAGAGAAAAAAATAAAAGATTTGTTAGAAAAAGTTTTAAATATACCTATATATTTAGAAATGCCAGATAATAAGCCAAATGAATTTGTTATTATAGAAAAGGTCGGTTCTGGCGAAAAAAGTATGATAATATCTTCAACATTTGCATTTCAAAGTTATTCAAAGTCTTTAGCTACTACTATTAAATTAAATGAAAAAGTGAAAAAAGCTGTAAAAAGTTTTGTATCTGATAACGATATTATTAGGGTAAGTTTAAATACAGATTATAATTTTACAGACATTGGAATAAAAAAATATAGATATCAAGCTATTTTTGATATTAAACATTATTAAATAAAGAAAAGGAGAAAAATATGGCAAACGAAAGAAATGTTACTTCGGCTAAACCTGCGATTGCAGGTGCGATAAGTTCTGCGCCGATTGGTACTGTATTACCTACAAGTGCTACGAGTGGATTGGATGGTGCTTTTGTTTCTTTGGGGTATATTAGTGAAGATGGTTTAACTAATGAAAATAGTCCAGAAACTGAACCTATAAAAGCGTGGGGTGGAGATACTGTATTAAATCCTCAAACCGCTAAAGATGATACATTTACATATACACTTATCGAAGTACTTGATATTAATGTGTTAAAGCAAGTTTATGGAGAAAAAAATGTCGCAGGCACTCTTAAAGAAGGTATTGTCATAAAAGCTAATTCAAAACCGCTAGAAGCACATTCTTTGGTTATAGATTTAATTTTAAAAGAAGGAGTTCTTAAAAGAATTGTAGTTCCTAAAGCAGTAATTACTGAAATTGGAGAAATAACTTATGCAGATGCAGATGCGGTTGGTTATGAAACAACTGTACAAGCGATAGCGGATACTGATGGAAATACTCACTATGAATATATTGTAAAAGGAGATGTTGCAAATGATTAAAGGTGTTACTAAATCTGGGTTTAGGTACGAAATAAAGAAAGATATAATCGATGATTATGAAATGTTAGAACTATTATCGGAAGCTGATAGCAATGTTTTAGTATTGCCTAAAGTTGTCAATATGCTTCTTGGAGATAGGCAGACGGAGAATTTGAAAAAGTATATTAAAAAAAGAGATGGTAAAATATCTATGTCAGCTATGGAACAAGAACTTGTTGACATATTAAGTGGAGATAAAGTAATAAAAAACTCTTAATCCTTGCTAGTTTAATAAAAAAATATGAAGATTCTTTGATTTGTGATTTAGCAGAAACTTATAAAATACTTAATTATAAAGAGCTACCAGTTAATTTGGTAGCTACTTTAGTTTCTGGACTTAATGAGAATTCTAGGTGTAAAAAACTTTTAGAAAAAAGAAAGGTTGATGTTAATACTCTTTTGCTTGCTGCAATAGTTGACGGGATTAATTTGCTTGTTTGGAGCAAAACAAAAGACGCGTTAAAAGGTAGAAACAAACCTAAATCTTTAGTAAGTACAATAAATTATGAAGCTGAAAATCGTATAGATTATAAAATTTATAAAACTGGCAAGGAGTTTGAAAAAGAGAGATATAAATTAATTGAAAAATTTAAGAAAGGGGAATGCTAATGGCAACGGAATTAGGTAAAGCTTATGTCCAAATAGTTCCTAGTGCTAGAGGCATTGGGAAATCTATAGCAAATGAAGTTGTTCCATCTGCAAGTAAAGCTGGTCAAAGTTCAGGTTTAGCTATAAGTGGAGCGATAAAAAAAGCAATTGTTGTAGCTGGTATAGGTAAGGCTTTAATTTCTACGATAAAAGAAGGTGGAAAACTTCAGCAATCACTTGGTGGTATAGAAACGCTTTTTAAAAAGAATGCAGATACCGTAAAAAAATATGCTAATGATGCGTATAAAACAACTGGACTGTCAGCAAATGCTTATATGGAAAATGTAACTGGATTTAGTGCTAGTCTTTTACAGTCAATGGGTGGAGATACAAAAAAGGCTGCTGAAATAGCGAATATGGCGATGGTTGATATGGCTGATAACTCGAATAAAATGGGTACTTCTATGGAATCTATTCAGTATGCTTATCAAGGTTTTGCGAAACAAAATTATACTATGCTAGATAACTTAAAGCTTGGTTATGGTGGTACAAAAACTGAAATGCAAAGGCTTTTAAAGGACGCTCAAAAACTAACAGGTGTAAAGTATGATATAAACAATTTATCAGATGTATATCAAGCTATACACGCAATTCAGGGTAAGTTAGACATAACAGGAACAACAGCAAAAGAAGCAAGTACAACAATAATGGGTTCTTTTTCGGCTATGAGTGCATCATTTAGTAATGTATTGGGGGCTATGGCTTTAGGACAAGGACTTGAACCTGCACTTAAAGGGTTGGTTACAACTATAACTACATTTGTATTTAAAAATTTAATACCTATGCTTGGTAATATAATAATGCAGTTACCGACGCTTATATATGTATTTTTCCAAACTGCTTTACCAGAGTTTTTAAATATGGGGAGTCAGTTGTTAAATAGTATAGGTAATGGAGTATCTGCTGGGTTACCTGATTTGTTAACAAAGTTTTCACTTTTAATAGCTAATTTACAACTTTGGTTTCAAACGCAATTTCCTATTTTTTTACAAAATGGAGTTAATTTTATAATAAACCTTGGTAATGGTATGTTTAGTGCTTTACCTAATTTGGTGATTACTCTTGGCAATATTATATTAAGCTTATTAAATACTTTAGCTGCATCAATACCAACTCTTATGCAAAAAGGTTATGAATTGATATCAGGACTTGCTAAAGGTTTTATAAAAAATTTACCAGCGATAGAAAAATCAATAGGAGATATTTTAAGTAGATTATTACAATTAATAATTGATAAAGGTCCAATAATAATGATGAAAGGTTTTGAATTAATTGGTAAATTAGCAAAAGGACTTATCAATAATTTACCAGCTATATTAAGCGCTATGGGCAGGATACTATTTAGACTATTAGGCGTAATTATAAAGAATTTACCTAATATCTTTCAAAAAGGTATTCAATTTATAGGAACATTAGCAAAAGGCTTTTTAGGTAATATAGGGGCTGTATTAAGTGCTATAGGACGAATTCTATCGAGCGTAATATCTGGTATAGTTAAATTTTATTATAAAGTCTATTCTAAAGGGTTTGAAATGATAGGTAACTTTGCCAAGGGAATGATTGGTAACATAGGTAAAGTTATAAGTGCTATAGGTAATATTTTAAGAAGTATTGTAAATAAAATAACCGGAAAAGTTGGAGAGTTTGCTAATATAGGTGGCAATTTAATTAGGGGCTTATGGCAAGGTATATCTAATAAAACAGGTTGGATAATTAATAAAATAGGTGGTTTTACAAAAAGTATAGTTAGTAGAGTTAAAAGTTTCTTTGGTATACACTCGCCTTCGAGAGTATTTGCAGAAATTGGTGGATATTTAGATAAAGGTTTAGCTGAAGGTATTACTGATAATGTTAGACCTGTCGAAAAAGCGATGGATATTTTAGGAAACGCAGCTACAGATAATTTAGAAAGTGAATTATCATATGGAATTAAATCAAACAATATTTCAGATGAATTTTCACAAGTAAATGGTGAAGCAGTTTTAATAAAACTTTTAAAAGAATTGCTTAAAAAAGATAGTAATATTTACCTTGATGGAGAAAAAATTGGTACTATACTCAATCCTATATTAGCACAAACTATAAGCGAGGGAAGTTTATGATAGATAAGATTTATATAAATGATGAAATATTACAAAATGTCTTGGTGCTTGATGTTGGTAATGAAAAGGTATCACAAAAAAAATATAGCGTATCGGTTGCTTTTGGTTCGAATAATCGTGTTATTTTGGATGAAAATTCTTATCAAGGATATACAAGGACTATAAAATTACTTATAGATGATTATAACGATATAAGAAGTGTTATAGATAAAATAAAAGGAATTAATAATAAGATTAGATTTAATGACGGTAAATTTTATTTTCTATACGACATGTTAGATGGTCTTGATATAAAAAGACTTACTGATTTTACACATTACATTTTAGAAATTCCGTTATATATACACCCTTTTAAATATTACAATGAAGATGATATATATACGGTAACAGGTAGTACTACTATAATAAACAAGGGTAATGTTTATAGTGAGCCGTTAATCACTGTTCACGGTATGGGGGTATGTGATATAGCTATTGGAAGTCAAAAAATAAAATTAAAGGTAACTGATGTTGCAACCATTGAATGTATGCACGGAAAACAGAATATATATGATGGTAGTGGTAATTTGTCAAATAGTAGTTTAATTAAAGGTTCATTTTTTGAAATAGAACCTAAAAATAATAGTGTAGTAATTTCAAGTAATGTTACAAAGTTAGTTATTAAAATGAGGAGCAGAGAATTATGATATATGATGATGAAATAATACAAGAATTAAATGGCATATATACGTATTCTTTTAAGTCTACAGAAAATAATTATAAACTTGGTAGCATAATTATAGCCGATGGGCAAAAGTTTAGAATAACAAGTATAACTGAAGATGGAAAAACAACAAGAGTTTTTGCTAAACATATATTTTTTGATCTAGCAGATGATGTTATAGAAAATTTAGCTGTTGACAGAAAGGATGGAAATCACGTTTTAAATGCTTTCAAACAAAGTTTAAAACTAAATCATAATGATTTAATAGTTAGTAGTGATATATTAAAGCATCACAGCATTAATATTAGCAATAAAAATGCACTTGAAACTCTTATGAAAGACACTCATAGTATATTATCTATATGGGGCGGCGAATTACTTATAAATAACAATGTTATTGAGTTAAATGCTAAAATAGGTGTAGATACTGAAGAGTTAATTACTGTGAATAAAAATATCAAGTCACATAAAAATGTTGAAAGTACCGAAAAGTTAGTAACTCGTTTATATTTAGTACATGGTAATAATAGGGCTGTTGTAGATAGCCCTATTATAGATAGATATGATAAAGTTTACGCAAAGACCATAGTTGTAAATACTGATGTAGAAAATTTAGAAGAATATGGACGTAAAATGTTTGAAAATTCAACAATGGATTTATCTTTTAAAAATATTAGTATAGATGTATTAGATGCGGGTCTTAATTTAAATGTAGGTGATACAGCTATATTACTTTTTAAAAAGTATAATATTTTAAAGAGGTTGAAAGTAGTTAAGAAAATTTATAAACCAAGTCAAAATAAAATTATAAAATTAGACTTTGGTGGTAAAATTACAAAATTAAGTGATGAATTAATAAATTTTAAAAATGATGTATCTGAAACGGTATTAAAAGAAACTAATCTTAAATTAAAATCAGTAATTGAAAACTCAAAAAAATTGATAGATGAGCAACTTAAAAATCTTGATATTATGATAGATGATGAAAAAATAAAATCATTATCAAAAGCTGAAACTGAAAAGTATATAAGGAGCAAAAATGGTCAACAAGAACTTATACAAGCTATAAGCGCTGATGTAGTTTGGCTTAAATCTATAGTAACAGATACAGAAATACTTAACACAATAGTTGCTAATATTGACCACGCAAAAATTAAAGATATGATAGTCAATTCTGCTTTTATAAATGAACTTATATCTAAAAATGAATTTCAGCAGCAATTTGAAGATGGTGGTGTAGAAGTAGTAAATATATTTAGTAAGATAAGAGATAGTATAACTCAATCTATTAATAAAACAATAACAGATGAAGTTAATAACTCTAAAACAGAGCTTTCTACACAAATAACGCAAACTGCAGAGGGACTAACTGTAGAAATTGAAAAGTTAGAAGAAGAGGTTTCAGATAAAGATGAAATTATAAAAGAGCTTCAAGCAAGGTTAGATAGCGTAAGAGAGATTACAGCTAGCAAGGAGGCTGTAGATGAGCTTATAGAAAAGTTTGGTGTTTTTGGCGATGAAAATGAAAGTTATAAAGCTGGAGTAAGCGAAAAAATACAAGCTATAATTGAAGAGTTTACAGAGAAAACTGAAAAAAAC